>Ga0156289_1050_pt1 | contig 69223 bp, 62 predicted proteins | sample RifCSPlowO2_12_FD_116157 | JGI IMG/M metagenome (GOLD analysis project Ga0156289, IMG submission 116157) | Omnitrophica bacterium RIFCSPLOWO2_12_FULL_50_11
TACCGGGAAGAAATTTTTTATGCTGCGTAAATTCGTTTTCGCAGTTGTCATCTGCGGTTTTTTTGCTCTTCTTCTCTTTCAATCCTTGCGGGTTTTGAAGGAGCGGTTTGTTCCCGCCAACTTGAAAGCTGTGACGGAACAGTGGATCACGGAATTTTTGGGGACGCCTGTTCGCGTGGAAGGAATCCGGGTGGGATGGTTTCGTCACCTGTCGCTTGTCGGTTTGAAAATTGACAGGACGGAGACTAAGTTTCCCTTGTTGATTGGTGTGAAACGGGTTGTCGTTCGGTATGATTTGGCGAGCTTTCTCAAGCGAAATTTTCAAATCCCGACTAAAATTTTCCTCGATTCGCCGCATTTCATCTTCGAAGCATTCCAAAGGCCGGGGGCGCTCCTGGATATGCGGCTCTTGAGGTCAGAGGACGGCCTTCTGACGCGCTTTGAATTTAACGACGGCCGGCTAGAGCTTCCGTGGTTTCGGCAGGGTGAGGAGCTTCTGTTAACAGGGATTGAGGGCCGTGCGATTCCGAAAAAGGGAAAAACACTCGAGATCGAGTTTCAAACGCACCTCGATGGCGTAGCTTTGGGTGCTTTAGAAGGACGTGGCGAGTTCGATATTGTGAAGCAAGCCGTTCAATTTTCCATTGATTTAAAAGACGTTTCCTTTACGCTTGAGAGCCGTATTCCGGTTGAGCGTCTGAATGGAACGATCGAAGTTTCTTCCGGTGTTGTTGAGCTTCGCAACATCGAGTTTTTGTTTCGCGGGATCCCATGTTTTTTGAATGGCACGAGCAAAGCTGTATTTACCGAGGACGCAGAGTTCAAGTTCTCATTTCGAACGGAAGGAGAACAATTTCCGGTCGAAATTGAGCTCCATGGGGATTTAAATGAAGAATCCATTTTTGGCATCGTGCGGTTATACAATCAAGAATATCGGTTTCAGGGTTCTTTGATGCCTCGGCTTCACGGCGTCGAGCTTCGGGAGGTTAGGATCAATGACAGCTACCATGCCTCTGGCTTATTGGATCTAGGCGCCGGTAAGTACGAGCTCAAGGTAGAACATGAAGAGGAGCGTGCCAGACTGGAGTTGGTGCTCAAAGGATTTTCGGGGCGGCTTTCCGCTCAACTCGACCATTTTGATTTCTTTGGTCACGACGTCGTGACATTTGCGACGCTTGACTTTGCACCGAACGAAGCGTTCCCGCAGCACGGGACGCCTAATTTTGACCTCTATGTCGACACCGATTATCTCGTCTTTGAGCATCAGGTACTTCGCGACTTTCATGGGAAGGCGCGGTTGTCAGCTCATGGCTTATATGATATTTTGGCTCGATGGGGTTTTGTCTCTGAGCTTCGCGGCCACGTTTTCTTCAACGAAAAACCAGAAGCAGATCTCGAGATTCGCATGGGTCCTCTTCGGCTCGGGGAAGTTCAGTCCTTCGGGAACGGTTCTTTGCCGAGATCGCTCGAAGGGACTTTAGAGGGGACGTTGTACGTCCGGTGGTTTTTGGACGAACCTGATTTGGAAGGGGCCTTCACGATTGAACAGGGAAAGATCGGGAGTTTTGAATATGATCGTGCGCAAATACATTTTTCTGGTCCGCTTCCTTATCTTCCTCTTTCCGACTCAAAAGTGTGGAAGGGGAAGCACTCGTTTGCATTGAAGGGCGGACTTGATTTCACGCTCCGTAATTTTCTGCAAGGAGTGGATATCATCAATACAGAACGTGTGGTCATTTGGAATGGAATTGAGTTAAGTCAAGCGCTTGAGGATTTGGCGCTCGCGAGCGAGACCACGGTCCAGGCCTCTGCCTTGGTGCCGTCAGCGGAGGGACTCCAAGGAAGCGGCCGCAGCTTGGGAAAGGTAGGAGCAGAGTATCAATTGGGTGAGCGAACGAGTCTTGAACTTGCAGCCGAGGGAAACCAGTCTCAGCACGATAACGTGAGGGTGGGTCCTAAGGTGAAATTTTGAGGGTCGAGCGGTACCGTTGAGCTGAACTGATATCGATGGCTAGGTTGGCGTTTGCACAGCTGAGGAAGATCGTGGATGTCCAAAGGTGGATCAGCAATTTGGGCAAGGGCTCACTTAATTTTTTGCTCGGCTCCGGTGAAATCTCGATTCTTTTTTGGCGGACGTTAACCGCCTCGCTCGCGGTCAAGATTCGGTGGCGTGCGACGTTCGAGCAGGCGTACAAGGTTGGCGTCGCTTCACTTCCGCTTGTGATGCTTACCTCTCTTTTCACCGGGATGGTGCTTGCACTTCAGTCAGCGTACCAGTTGAGGCTATTTTCGGCGGAACAATTTACCTCGGATCTGGTCGCGCTTTCTATGACACGCGAGTTAGCTCCTGTCCTCACGGCGATGATGGTGGCTGGGCGCGTCGGCGCTTCTATGGCAGCTGAGCTCGGAACGATGAAAGTCACGGAACAAATCGATGCCTTACAATCCCTCGCGGTCAATCCGGTTCACTACCTTGTGGTGCCGCGCTTCCTGGCGGGCATGACCATGATGGTGATTCTTACGCTCTATGCGGATTTGATCGGGATGTTTGGCGGTTATGTCGTGGGTGTCTTTAAACTCGGGATCAGCTCCCATCAGTATATCCACCGGACCGTGACGGCGCTTCTGTTAAAGGATATCTGCACCGGACTTGTGAAAGCGTTTGTCTTTGGCATTCTCGTGTCGATCGTAAGTTGTTATTACGGTTTCCAAACGAAAGGGGGTGCCGAGGGGGTCGGGCAGGCGACCACAATGGCGGTCGTGGTTTCATTTATTTCCATTATTGTGTTTGATACCTTCTTTACGGCGCTCTTTTATTTCGCGTTCTAAGATGATTGAGATCATTGATTTATACAAATCCTTCAATGGCAATCGGGTGTTGCGTGGTCTCGACCTAAAAATCGAGACCGGAGAAACCATCGTGATTATCGGGCGCTCAGGATGCGGAAAGAGCGTTCTCCTGAAGCATATTATCGGGATTATGAAAGCGGATTCCGGCAAGATCTTGGTCGATGGAAGAAATGTATTCGAGATCAGTGACGCGGAGATTAACCATTTCCGAATGCAGATTGGCATGCTTTTTCAAGGCGCGGCTCTGTTTGATTCCATGACCGTCCGTGAAAATGTTGGTTTTTCACTTTACGAACATACGACACTTCCGAGAATTTGGATTGATCAACGAGTCAAAGAAAAGCTGCGGATGGTCGGTCTGAGTGGGATTGAAGAGTTGATGCCGGCAGAATTGTCGGGCGGCATGAAAAAGAGAGTGGGTTTGGCTCGCGCGATTTGTACAGAACCTAAAATTGTTCTTTATGATGAACCGACGACAGGGGTAGATCCCATTATGGCGGATGCCATTAACGATTTGATTATCCGGCTCCGCGAGCGGCTCCGGATTACCTCTATTGTCGTCACTCATGATATGAAAAGTGCGTACAAGGTCGGCACACGGATCGCGATGTTGTACAATGGCCGGATTGTGGGCGTAGGGACACCCGATGAAATCCGAAATTCAAAGGATCCCCTCGTGCAGCAGTTTATTACCGGATCCGCGCAGGGTCCGATTACGAGCGAGGAATACCTGCAGCACAATATTATTGAAAACGGAGAGGAACATCATCCGTCTTAATGGGACGACGATCGAACGCGCATCGATCGCCTCAAGCGTGACACGGTGGCGCTAAACTGGAGGTGTTAGGGTGAAATTACGATTTGAGGTAGCGGTTGGGCTGTTTGTCGTTGTCGGTTTTATCATCCTGTCTATGATCGTCTTTTTTGTGAGCGGTGTTTATTTTTTCCGGCCGGGGTACCACTTGAAGGCACAGTTTGATTATGTCGGTATCCTTAATCAAGGCGCTCCGGTCCGGTTTGCCGGTTTCCGCGTGGGGGAGGTGTCCGGAATAAGGATTCTAGATGCCGAGAACAAGGAGTCTAAACCCAGGGTTGAGGTTCAGTTTTTCGTGAAACGAGGCGTCGTAATCAAAGAGCATTATGAGGTGAGCATTCGTGGGAATCATATTATGAGTGAGCCGCATGTGGCCGTTACGCCTGCTCCGGGTGAGGGGCGGATTCTTAAGAACGGGGACCTCATTGCGAACGGAGTCTCGCCCCAGTCGATGGAAGACTTGTTCCGACACGGGACGGTGATCCTCGAGCGGATGAATAAAGTGCTCACCGATGTAAGCAGCGCATTTGACGACCCTGAAACACGGACCATGCTTCGCGAATCAATGCAGAATATGAGTGCGCTCCTCAAATCAATGAATGAAATTGTGGTAGGCGAGGAAGAGGAATTCCGTGCTATGGTCGTCAATCTGAATCAGGTAGCGGACCAAATGGTCCAACTTTTGGATCGATTAAATCGTGGGGAGGGTACGCTTGGCAAATTAGTAACAGAAGAAGAGATTTACAATGACCTACGGGAGTTTGTGCGAGAAATTAAAACCCATCCGTGGCGTTTGTTTAAGAAGAAGTAACAGTTCATCATCATGTTCCATTTTTTTCACCACATACAGAAAGGCAGGGTGGATTCCTATGATTCTGTTTCTTCGAATTGTGATTGTCCTTACGCTGACCGTGATCGGCCATCTCCTGGCTACGCGGCACTTTGCGAGCGATCTGACCGTTCAGTACCGTTGGCTGGGCGCGTTGTTTGGCTTCTTCGGAGGTCTCGGAGTTGTCCTCGTTGATTTGTACTTCAAGCGTCTGAGTGTCCGGAACATTCTTTCCATCCTGCTGGGAGCTTCCCTAGGGCTTTGGTTTAATTATTTACTCATGGGCGTCTTAGGCTACGTCCTGCCGGAAACGGACATCCAACAGATTGGCATCGTAACGTCGCTCCTGTTTGCCTACTTGGGCGCGATTACGATTTTGCGCGGGCAGGATGAATTTAGTGTCATGATTCCTTTCGTCAAATTGTCGGCAAAAGGCGCCAAGGAAGATATCGTCCTGCTCGACACGAGCGTCATCATCGATGGACGCGTCGCGGATATTGCCGAAACCCAATTTCTCGGCGGGAAACTTTTTCTGCCGCGTTTTGTTTTAAAGGAGCTCCAGCTGATCGCGGACTCCTCCGACCCGCTGAAGCGGAATCGGGGCCGGCGGGGACTCGATATTTTGAATCGGATGAAAAAAAGCCCAGCGGTCGAAATCAGGGTTCATGAAGCAGAGTATACAGATGTGACCACAGTTGATGCGAAACTGGTTCGGCTAGCGCAAGAGCTGGGGGGAAAACTTTTAACGAATGACTACAATCTGAATAAAGTCGCTGAGCTCCAGGGTGTCAAAGTGCTCAATATCAACGAACTGGCAAATGCCGTCAAGCCGATCGTCATTCCCGGTGAGATGATGCAGGTCCGAATTTTGAAAGAAGGTAAAGAACATGAGCAAGGAGTCGGCTATCTAGATGATGGAACGATGGTGGTGGTCGACAACGGGCGCCGTCGGATTGGGCAGACGGTTGCAGTCACGATTACGAGTGTTCTCCAAACGCAAGCTGGGAGAATGATTTTTGCAAAACCAAGCGATGAATCAGCAGTTCATTAGCGTTATTGTCCCTGCGGCGGGGTCAAGTCGTCGGTTTCGGACTGGGCAGGTCCAGGACGGCGGATCCAAGATCTACGCGACTCTAGCCCGTGTGCCATTAATCGCACACGTTTTAGGTGTGTTCGACACCGTTCCTTCGGTGCGTGAGCTGCTCGTTGCACTGAACCGTGGGGACAAAAAGCGTTTTGAGCATGAAATTCTGTCTTTGAAACGGTTCCGGAAACCCCTCATCATCGTAGAGGGCGGAGCGACGCGGGCCGAGTCTGTTTTCAAGTGTCTCACGCGCGTCTCAGGGGCGAGCACACACGTATGTGTGCACGACGCCGTTCGTCCGCTCGTTGAGAAAGCGTGGGTCACTGAGTTAATACGGTGTCTTGATGGTTACGACGGCATCGTGCTGGGCCGCCGCGTGGTACCGACCATCAAAGTGATTCGTCCGAACAAGGGAGAAATCGCGCGTACGCTTGACCGGACTCACTTGTTTGAAGCGCAAACGCCGCAGCTGTTTCCAAAGAAAGTTTTACTCAGGGCCTATCAGCTCTTGGGGCGACGAGCATTTCATGCGACAGACGACGCTTCGTTGGTTGAGGCGGCTGGAGGACGTCTCAAGACCTTGACACATTCGAATTCCAATTTGAAAGTGACAACGTACCAAGATTTGGTCATGATTCGGAGTATTCTCGAAGAGACAGGTTCCCCCCGGCCGGCTTTCCGATTCGGGCTTGGGTTTGACCGGCATCGACTGGTTCTCAACCGCCCTTTTTACCTGGGTGGCGTACAAATTAATTCTACGGTCGGGCCTTTGGGGCATTCGGATGGGGACCCGCTGCTTCATGCGGTGACGGATGGAATCCTGGGCGCGATCGGTGCCGGCGACATTGGTGACTTTTTTCCCGATACGAGTCCGAGGTGGAAGAATGTGAGAAGCGATCGCTTCCTGAAGAAGGCGGTTGAACTGGCTTCGAGACGAAAGTTTCAACCGTTTCAGGTGGATGCTACCATTTTTTTAGATCGTCCCAAATTGGGACCTGCAAAGAAAAAGATTCAGACACGACTTTCCAAATTGCTTTCCATCCCGCTCGATCGTGTGGGTGTGAAAGCAAAAACGGCGGAAGGATCAGGTCCTGAAAGATTTGACACCGCCGTCTGGTGCCATGCCTTAGTCGTTCTCAGTCCCGTCGATTCATGATCCCCCGCCACTTTCTAGTTTTTTTGATTGACGGCATGGTTAATGTCATTTGTTTCATTTCGGTACGCTGGCTCACTTCCAAGAAAAGAAGTGGGGGTGATCCCCCACCACCTGGTTTCTTGCGTACGAGTGGTGGGGGATGAATACGGTTCGCGTTCGCTTTGCGCCATCGCCAACAGGACTTCTTCACATTGGCAACGTGAGGACAGCCCTCTTTAATTATTTGTTTGCCCGTCACGAGCAGGGAACGTTCATTTTGCGAATCGAAGATACCGATACGGAGCGCTCCGACCCGAAGTACAGCGACGCAATCATCCGAGACCTCCAGTTGCTGGAAATCCGATCAGACGAAGGCCCTTATTACCAGTCGCAGCGGCTTGAACTCTACCAAGAAGCGTTCGAGCGGCTCGAAAAACAGGAGCGGGTTTATTTCTGTTATTGCACGCGGGAGGAACTCGAAGCCAGGCGCCGGGAAGCACGTACCATGAAGCGGCCGCCGCGCTACGACAATCGTTGCCGGATACTTTCCGACCAAGAGCGCCGGCAACGGACGGCACAAGGCATTCGACCGACGGTTCGGTTTAAAGTCGAGGTAAAGGAACCGATTTTGATTCAGGACGTGATTCGTGGCGAGGTTTCCTTTGATCCAGGAGAAATGGGAGATTTCGTGATCATGCGTCCGGATCCTCAGGGAAAGGACCGGCTCCTTCCCACTTTTCATCTCTCTGTGTGTGTCGATGACGGCTTGATGGGAATTACGCATGTCATTCGCGGGGAAGACCACCTGTCCAATTCACCGCGGCATGTTCTTTTATTTCAAGCACTTGGTTTTCGCGCGCCCGTCTTTGCGCACCTTTCCTTAATCCATGGGCCAGGCGGCGAACCTTTGTCCAAGCGTTACGGCGCTTTGTCTGTGAGCGATTTTGTTCATGAGCAGGGTTATCTTCCTGAGGCGATTCGAAACTATCTTGCGCTTCTCGGCTGGTCTCCTAAAGACAATCGAGAAGTCTTTGGCAGCCGGGAGCTGGAGGAGGTCTTCGACCTGAGAAATGCGACCCGCCACCCAGCCATTTTTGCGGAGCAGAAGCTCATGTGGATCAATAGCGAGCACCTGAAGCGTTTACCGGAAGAGGATTATCTCACGCGCGCATTTGACTTTCTCCAGCGGAAGGGGGTATCCGTTGAGGACAAAGATGCAGCGTTAGAAGTACTTCTGCGGCTTCAGAAGGACATTCACCGGTTTGACGAGCTTCCCCAGCTTTTTTCGTTTCTGTGTTCTGAGCAGATCTATGAAAAAAAACTTGAGGAGATCTTTGGTTCGAGAGGCGAAGTGCACGACGTTTTGGTAAGCGGTAGGAATGTCCTCGCGTCAGCGCACTCTGTGTTGAAGCGTTTGAACTCATCCGGAGAAACCTTATTTGAGGAATTGTTTCGTGAATTGAAAAAAGAAGTTTCCGAAAAGGGCAAGAAGCTCTATTTTCCCATCCGCGCGGCGCTCACCGGTGAGACCTGCGGGATGGAACTCAAGCAGGTTTTCGTTTTGTTAGACACGACGAGGATCGTGAAAAGATTAGACATGATTCTTCGCTTAATGAAGGGGTCAGTCCCCTAAAAAGGGGACAGGTTGTCCTCTCCCCCTCTCCGCCGGAGGACGGACCCACTTCCGGCAGGCGGGCAGAGGAGATGACGTTGAGCATCCCTGAAAAGGGGAGATTATAGAACTCAAGTTATGATATGACTTACCTTTACGATGTTTTGGATGTGTGCCGAAATAACACAATTTTCGGTACGTACCGAAAATTGGCTGCATGAAAGGGACAGTCTTCTTTTTACTTTTTAGGGAAAAGATACCCTTCATTGTATGATTCGGTTTTTTAATACGCTTTCCGGGAAACTCGAAGAATTCCGCCCGCTTCACAACCATGAGGTGCGGATGTACACGTGCGGGCCAACGGTTTACGACTATGCCCACATCGGAAATTTCAGGGCCTTTATCTTTGAGGACTTATTGCGGCGCTTTCTTGAATTTAAAGGTTTCAGCGTGAAGCACGTGATGAACATCACGGATGTGGATGATAAAACCATTGCCGGAGCTCGTCGCGAGGGGAAAGCATTAGACGACTTTACCGGCGGCTACGTCCAAGCGTTTTTGGAAGATTTAACGACCCTTAACATCTTGCGGGCAGCCGAGCTGCCGCGAGCGACTCGATGGATTCCCAAGATGGTTGCGCTTGTTGAAGAGCTGATTCAAAAAGGGATCGCCTATGTCAACGACGGCTCGGTTTATTACCGAGTAAGCGCTTTCCCAACCTATGGGAAGCTGTCCAAGAAAAAGCTTGAAAAAAATATTTCCGGAGCCCGTGTGGACGTAGACGAATATGACAAGGAAGAAGGTTCGGATTTTGCGCTTTGGAAAAAAGCAAAAGGAGGCGAACGGGCGTGGAATTCACCCTGGGGAGAAGGCCGCCCGGGCTGGCACGTGGAATGTTCGGCCATGAGCATGGAATATCTTGGCGAAACGTTTGACATCCACGCGGGGGGTGAAGATCTGATTTTCCCCCATCATGAAAATGAAATTGCTCAATCAGAAGCAGCGACGGGCAAACCCTTTGTCCGATATTGGCTCCACTGTAAACATCTGCTCGTCAATGGTGAAAAAATGTCGAAAACGAAAGAGAATTATTACACGCTGCGCGATCTGGTTGGAAAAGGATATGACCCAATGGCGATTCGATATGCCCTTTTGTCGGTGCATTACCGAGCGCAGCTTAATTTTACGCTGGAGGGTCTCAAGGAAGCAGCCGAGGTGATTCGCCGCCTGGATGATTGTTACGCGCAATGTGTTTCGCTGAATACCAATTTGCGGGTCATGCTGGGGTCGCCCTTACTTAATCCAAATTTGGATTTGAAATCAAAACTGAATCACGTCCGTCGCGCTGTGGAATCAGCTTTTGAAGACGATCTGAATGTTTCCAAAGCTTTGGCGAATGTGTTTGAAGGGGTGAGGGTCATTAATCGCGCCATTTCGGAGAATTTGACCGAACCGAGAAACGTACAGCCGTCGGTTGATTTTTTTAAGTTTGTGGATCAATTGTTTGGATTTGACATCGCTGCCTATGATTCGATCCCATCTCAAATCGTGAACCTAGTCATTGAACGCTGGAAAATTCGTAACGACGCTAACTTTATGCGGGATAAAAGCTTGCAGGAAGTGTCAGACCGGTTGCGTGATCAGATTCAAGATGCAGGTGTACTCGTGAAAGACGGAAAACCGGGTGAGGCTTCGACGGTGAAAAGAAAGAGAAGAGCTTGGGATCAACCATGAGACGAACGTATCCTTCGCGATGAAGCGTGGGGGTTACTTGATTACTTTTGAAGGGGGAGAAGGAAGCGGAAAAAGTTCGCAGATCCGTTTTGCGGCTTCTTATGTTCGAGGCGAAGGGCGAAAAGCGCTCGTTGTTCGTGAGCCGGGCACAACGAAAATTGGTGAGCAGGTGAGAAAAATCTTGCTCAATCCGCGCCATCTGTCCATGGCCGTTGAGACAGAACTTTTTCTTTATCTGGCAGCGCGTGCGCAGCTCGTTCGTGAAGTGATTCGCCCCGCACTTCGAAGTGGAAAGGTGGTCATTAGCGATCGGTTCGAAGATTCTACGATCGCATACCAAGGATACGCCGGTGGGTTACCGCTCGTAGGAGTGCGGGGTCGTGTTCCTCGATTCATGGAGTTTGCGCGCGGTACCTTGGTTCCGGATTTGACCTTTTTTCTTGATGTTGAAGCGAGGAAGGGACTGCGGCGGAGCGGTCGGAAAGACCGGATGGAAAGGAAATCGGTCGGGTTTCACGAGCGCTTGAGACGAGGTTATTACGCGATTGCCAGGAAAAACCGGAAGCGTTTTGTTGTCATTCCAAGCGGGTGTTCGAAGTCAGAGGTTCGAAAACAAATTCGGGCGGTCTTAGATCGTGTCTTCAGCAGGACTCGTTGACCAGTACCTCTTGCATCGATTAACGGGGCAGATCGAACGGAGACAATTGAGTTCGACTTATCTGTTCACGGGCCCTGAGTCCGAAAAGAACAAGCAGCTGGCAATCGCGTTCGCACAAGCACTGAATTGTCCGCGAACTGAGCGTCCCGAGGCGCTGCCGTGCGGCTGCACTGTCTGTCGAAGGATTGAAGCAGGTGTCCATCCCGATGTGATGTGGTACGGGACCGATGAGGAGTCGAACGCAATCAAAATTTCCCAGGTGCGGGAATTTCGAAGTTTGCTTGCGTTAAAGCCCTTTGAAGGAAAAGTGAAGGTGTTCATTTTTAACGGTGCCGAACGCCTATCGAGTGAGGCCCAAAACGCGCTCTTAAAGAGTCTAGAAGAACCGCCGAGAGGGAACGCGATCGTTCTTTTGGTGCCGCAAGCAAACGTCCTTTTTGACACAGTCGTTTCCCGCGCCCTTGAAATTAAAGTACCGCCTTTTAAGACGGAAGAGATTCGAAACATCCTCGTCGAAGAAGGCGCGGCGGAAAAAGAAAGCGAGTTTTTAGCTCGGATGGCTCAGGGAAAGCTCGCCCGTGCCCGAGAAGCGCTTCAGGAAGGATGGTTTCACACTAAGAATCAGTGGCTCGATTCGCTCGTCAAAAACCCAATCGCCTTTCTGGACCAATTTGGCGAGTCCTCCCGCGGTCACATTTCGGTCGTCCTCGCGTTTTTGCTTGAGTGGCTGCGGGATGTTCTCGTTTTTGAGGTTTCGGGCGAGAGTGAATTTCTGGTCCATGCGGACCGGATCCGGCTCATCGAGTCGTACGCTGAGCGTTATCCGTTTGATTCCGTCTTGGAGCTGTTCGAACGAATCGAGGAGATTCGAAAGGCACTTCGAGATTACGGAAATCAAAAACTTGCGCTCACGCAGACTCAAATCTTGTGGGGTAAAGTGGTGGGGAATGATCCCCCACCATTTATTCTCAAGAAACCAGATGGTGGGGGATGAGTAAGCCGTTTTACATCACGACCCCGCTTTATTATGTGAATGCGAAGCCGCATATTGGCCACGCGTATACGAATATTGTATGTGATACGTTTGCACGGTTTCACCGGTTTTTGGGTGAAGAGGTGCGGTTCATGACGGGCACCGACGAACACGGCACTAAAATTGACCGGGCAGCAAAGGACCAAGGCAAAGATGCAAAGGTCTATGTCGATGAAATGGTTCCGCTTTTTCAGAGCCTTTGGAACCTCCTTGGAATCCAGTATGACTACTTCATCCGGACGACCGATGACAACCATCACCAAATCCTTCAAAATATTTTTAAAACATTGGAAGCGAAAGGTGATATTTATCGGGGAAAATACAAAGGTTGGTATTGCACGCCGTGCGAATCTTTTTGGACCGAAACGCAGCTTGCGGAAGGCAAGTGTCCCGACTGTCACCGCGACGTCCAGCAGCTCGCAGAGGACAATTATTTTTTCAGACTTTCCAAGTATCAGTCATGGCTCGTGGGTTACCTCCGCGACTCGCCTAGGTTTGTCTGGCCGGAAACACGCAGGAATGAAATCTTATCGTTCCTCGAACGGCCGCTTGAAGATCTTTGCATTACTCGCCCTCGCGCACGTCTGACGTGGGGGATTGCGTATCCTTCGTCGCCTGAACACGTGGTTTATGTTTGGTTTGATGCGTTGGTGAATTATGTGAGCGGTGTCGCTTACTCGAAAGACATGAAACAATTTTCTCGATTTTGGCCGGCTGATCTGCACGTCGTGGGTAAAGACATTTTACGCCAGCACGCGATTTATTGGCCGATTATGCTGAAGGCGATTGACGTCGAGATGCCGCGGACCGTTTTGGCGCACGGATGGTGGACAATTGAGGGTTCGAAAGTGTCTAAGTCGAGAGGCAATGTTGTGGACCCGTTTGAGATCGTGAAGCGTTACGGGGCAGATGCATTCCGTTACTATCTGTTGCACGAAGCGAGGCTGGGACTCGATGGTTCCTATTCAGAGGATTTACTGGTCGAGCGCTTGAACAGTGACTTGGCGGACGACTTGGGGAACCTCGTGCTGCGGGCGACCTCGATGCTCGAGCGGTACTTTAGTGGAAGGATTCCTGACGCGACAAGCTCCGCTACTCCTCTGCGCGGGAAACTAGCGAGCATGACCGATCTGGTCAAAAACGCGATGCTCGGTTTCCAGCCTTATGCAGCACTCGACGCAATTTGGGAAGTCGTGCGCGAAGCGAATCGTTTTGTCGAGCAGAATAAGCCTTGGGTCCTCGCCAAAGAAAATAAGAAAGAAGAACTGGGCAACTTCTTAGTCGGTTTACTCGAGACGGTTCGGCTTTTGGGCTTGGTCCTCACCTCTTTTCTGCCCTCTACTGCCGAGAAGATACTGAGTTCATTGGGAATCAACGGACGACCCAGCATCCAAGACATGCAGTGGGGATCCTTAAAAGCCGGCGTGCGCGTAGAGAAGGGCGTACCTTTGTTTCCGAAAGTTGAGTAATGGCGTTTGTCGATACGCATGTTCATCTTCATTTTCCGGAGTTTCGATCTGAAATCGAGCAGGTCGTCCAAAGGGCGCGGGACGCCGGCGTTCGCTGTTTGATTAATGTAGGAACGGATTTGGAATCTTCCAGGAGAGCAGTGGAGGTTGCGGAGCAGTACGATTTTGTTTTTGCAACGGTTGGCATTCATCCCCATGATGCAAAAGAAGCAACGTCCCGAACATGGAACGAAATCGCCAAGCTTGCCCAACATGACAAAGTGGTTGCGATTGGCGAAGTTGGACTCGACTTTTATCGGAATCTTTCGCCCAAAGAGGTTCAGAGACAGGTGTTCATACGGTTTATGGAATTGGCAACGCGAACGGACTTGCCGCTTGTCTTACATCTTCGCGATTCGTACGAGGAGGCCGTTGAACTCTTAGAAGCTCATATGAAACCGCCTATTCGAGCGGTGAGTCACTGCTTTTCGGCAACGATGGAAATCATGCAAAAACTTGTTCGATTGGGTCTCTACATTTCATTTGCCGGACCTGTTTCATATCCAAGGAACGAGGAGCTCCGTGAAGCTCTAGCGGCGTGTCCTGAGGATCGGCTCTTGCTCGAGACGGATGCGCCGTATTTGGCGCCGCAAGCGTTCCGGGGAAAGCGCAATGAGCCGGCGTACCTCGTCGAAACAGCCCGACGGATTGCCGACGTGAGGGGAATTTCACTTGACGAATTGGCAGAACGGACTTCTCAAAACGCGGGTGCACTCTTTGGACGGCGCTTCCAGACGGATATGGTATGAAAACGATCATCGCTGAAATTAAGGAATTGTTTCGTGCCGAAAGGCTCTATTTTTACCTGCTCGTCGCTCTCGTGACGTTTTACGCGGTGATTCTGGTCGCAAGTCGAATGGCGCCGGATCAGCTTTCCCGCGCCGAACGCGGGCTCCAAATGAAGGAAGCCGTATGGAAGGAAACGCCGCAAGCGCCGCACGAGTTCCAGGCGCGATGGTCTGAGCGAGCAAAGGTTTCGTGGACGTTCAAGATTTCCAATTACCTTTTGATGGCGGCCATTGGTTTAGGAATTTGGCTGAGTTCGAAGGATCTCTATCAGTGGTATCTAAAAAAGGAAGTGATTCCCCCTTCGGCGAAATTCTTGAACATTGGATGGGGGATTTCAGAAGTGGTCAAGGTGGTGATTCTTTTCATTCTCTGCGGCACCGTCGTCAATATCGGATTCGTGATCGTCAAATTTCTGTATTTAGCTGCTGTGCCAGGTTCTATTTTAATTCTGGCTCAAGCGTTCGTATTGGACGTGATTGCTGTGTTCTTAATGGTTGGAGTCATTAGAAAACATGGTTCAGCACTCCGTGATTTACTGGGTTTTGACGTCTTGAATATTTCGCTCCGTGAAATTTGGCTGGGCGCTCGAACCTATTTTGTTATTCTCCCGATTTTTTTTGTTATGTTGATCCTTATGATCCTGGCAGCATCGTGGTTGAGGTACGAACCGCCGCCCCATCCACTGGTCGGCGTTTTTTTAAAAGAAGGACCTTTATCGCCGTGGCTGATCGCAGCTTCCATGCTGCTTGCTTGTTTCATTGGGCCTGTGGTGGAAGAGATCTTTTTTCGAGGTTTTCTCTATCCCGCTCTGCGGCGATACTGGGGCATCCCGTGGTCTATGGTGGTTACGGCTGGTTTATTCGCTGCGGTGCATGAGAATTTGTTCGCGTTTATTCCTATTTTCTTTTTGGGTCTCGTGCTCGCTTACCTTTATCAAAAACGGGATAACCTGGTTCCGTGCATATCGCTTCATGTCATGCACAACGTCGCGTTTATTACGTATTTCTTTTTAATTAAGAGCGCCCTGACAGGTTAGGAAGCGCGGGCCGCTTGGGATCTAGTGGATGACTTGGATCGTTGGGATTTTTGTTTTTCTGATGAGCATGACGGTGCACGAAGCGTCACACGGGGCAGTCGCTTTTATTCGTGGCGACCGAACCGCAAAAGATATGGGACGTTTGACGCTCAATCCGCTGCGGCACATCGATCTCTTCTGGACGGTTTTGTTTCCCGCGCTGCTCTTTGTATCTACGGCGGGACAGTTTGTGATTGGGATGGCGAAGCCAGTACCCGTCAACTTTGCCAACTTGTATCACCCGAAGCGCGATATGATTTGGGTCGCTTTGGCAGGTCCTGCGGCGAACATCATTTTTGCCGAATTCCTGCTCTGGGCGCTGCACCTGACCCATCTTCGGGTTTTCCTGCTCGGCGTATACTTTAATCTAGGTCTGGCGGTGTTTAATTTGCTGCCGATTCCACCCTTAGATGGTTCGCGTATCGCAGCGGGTGTTCTGCCGCGTCCGTGGGATCGCGAGTACCTCAAAATAGAACCATACGGTTTTTTAATTGTACTTGTGCTTTATTTTACGGGTGCTTTATATGCGTGGGTGATTCCAGGGATTAACTTATTGGCGTCTTTTTTGGGGATCCCAAAGTTATATTTATGATCCCCTTTTTGGGTCATCCCGAAATTCGCAAAATCCGAAAAACCCGAAAAAAAGAGAAAGAAAAAAGGAAGCGAAAAAAGAAAGAGAAAAACGGCTGCTATTTTCTCACCTTAAAAACCTAAGAAATTGGTCTAGACAATGGGGTCCACTTCCGATGAACATAAAATATTTGTAAAAAAATAACCTGTTGGATGCTCCAAAGTTGCATATCGAAAAATACCGCCGGTTACGGCGATGATCAAATCAACGGTTATCCAGTTGCTTCCTTCTTTGAAATATGCAAAATCATCCGGTGGGGACAGGGCCGGTCCGGCGATGGGGATGATATTGGCAATGCCCTCAGGCGTATCCGTGTCTCTGATCTCTATAAAGTGACCAGTTCCGTCTTGAAGTACTCGGTACATTTTTAAGCTGCCTGACGATCTCTTTTTGCAATTGCCTGTCCAATTTTATGCAAGGCCTCTCGGCTAATAGGGATGGCCTGCAAACGTACTGTATAACCGAGATGGAGCAATATCTTTTCGAGTGTCGCAACACTTGAAAATTCTCCGCTCTCCATTTTGGAAATATGCTGCTGGGATACACCAATCTTCTCGGCCAATTGTGTCTGATTCAGTTTGTGCTTGATCCGGTAATCAACGATCTTTTTCACAATCTCGAGTTTCTGCTCCTCAAGCTCGTGAAGTTCCTTAAAATAGGGATCCTTGAGCTTTTCCTGCAGATGCTTGTCAACGCTTTCCGTCTTCATTTTGATCACCCCATTTCTTTCCATCTTATTTTTGCTTTCCTGTTCTTTCCAAAAAGAGCTTCCGTCTCTGAATCGCAACTTCCCTTTCGTTCTTTGGCGTCTTATCGGATTTCTTAATAAAGCCATTTGTGAAAATTGCCCGGTCCTGATGAAAGAAAAAGTATAAAACCCTTATAGCTCCCTCCCGTCCCTTGAACCTGAGTTCTAATATCTCATCGCCTATATACTTTGCATGGGGCTGCGGAAGCTTGTGTCCAAACTCTTCCAGCAGACCTACAACGAAGAAGAACTTCCGCTGTGTCTTCGGAACCAGTGAATCGATGAACTCTCGAACCGGCACCCAGCTTGAATCCGTGACGAAGTATTCGCATGATACCTTCTTCACTTCACCCCCTGATGTTATATTACAACCATTTAGTAGTATGCCACCATTTAGTTGTATGTCAAGTTGGCCATTAAAGTAAAAACCGCCAGATGCCTATAGGAAGGACACCCGGCGGTTCTGTTTCTCTTTCGATTTTTTGATGGGAGAACAATTGGCTCCCCGTACTGGACGACTTTCGCAACTGGGCACTATCTACCACAGAGACGGGAATCTTCAAAGTCCATTTTGAGGCAGCTATTTGTTAGGAGTAGGAAATCATCAAGAGTGCTGAATAGCAAGTCTTGCTAAAAGGTAAGAGGTGGTGGACTCCGCTCCCTGATTGAGATTAATTTGACCGTCTCCCACGCCGTCATAACACCCGCCCGTGGCCCTGTCATAAACCATCTGATTCAGGCTGTTGTCGCCCAAAAACCAGTTAAAGGCTTCGAGCATGAGTTTGTGATAACTCTCTTTTCCTGTGACAGAATAGGCGATCTGAAGCGCGCAAGCCATGGCGGAAGCGTCCTCGGGCTGCTGGTCAAAATAGCGGCGCTCACCGGTTTTTTGATGCCAGCCATCCTGGCCAATCGGCGCGTAGATTCCGTTTAAAAAAGTCTGGGCAATCAAAAAATCCAAAGTCTTGATGCCAGTCTCGAGAAAATCACTATTGCCGGTTTGCTGATACCCCAAAAGAAGCGCCTCGGGAACAACGGCATTCGAATAGGTTAAATAGGTTTCGAACCATTCCCATTCTTTCGACGAAACTCCCCGGTAAAGCGAGACCAGGCGGTCACAGTAACGAACCACTCGCTGTTTGAAGTCTTCCCAGTTAATTTCCTTCGGATTTTTTAAAAGTAGGCAAAGTCCTTTCACATAAAAGGCGGTGGCGCGTGGGGATTCTATTATCAGAGGATGGTCCATTCTTCTTTTTAATAAGGAAAATGCCCTCTCTCTAAGGGTGTCCGGCAGGGCTGCTGTAGTTGCCGCGGCTGCGAGCGCCCAGAGTGTCCGGCCATTCGCGTCTTCAAGATTTTCTTTTTGGTTAAACTCATGGTCGATGGTTCTATCCGGCTTCACGTAATTATAAAAAAGGCCGTTTTCGTCCGAGACAAATTCGATGAAACGCAGGTAAATTTCAATGCGTTTGAGCACTTCATTTTTTCTTTTATCAGGAGAAAGGGCCTTAATGGCTTTGCCGATCTGCTCCATGTAGGAACACGACACAATAAGCGCACGTGCGTTATCGTCTACGGTATAACCCGAGGAAATGTCAGGCAAAGAAAGCTGGGCGAATTGAATGATCCCGAAATCGTCGGTCAGACGAAACAAATGGTTTAAGTTACTCCGTGGAATTTTTTTGTACTTACTGACTTTGGCGATATCGCCGGAGTATTTCGAAAACAATTTTAAATACTCAAGGGCAACATTGTCCCAGGTCATATTGCGGGTCCTAAAATAAGCGTTCTTTCCAAATTGTTCCCTGAGCTGGAGGTCTTTCAAAAGCTTGAGAAGAGCCTCGGCATAGGAGGCCGAGTCCCTGAAATTGACTAAGAACCCGGTTTGTGGAGTGATGATCTCCTTGGCTTGGGCAAAAGGAGTAGAGATGACGGGTCGGCCGGACCCCAGAGCGTAGGAGAGCGTTCCCGAAACAGTTTGATTCGGATCCAGAGAGGTTGAAATGTAAATATCCGCGGCCCTCAAAAACTGGAGGAGTTTGTCGAGCGATACGTACTCATTATAGAAACTTACGTTAGAAGAGAGCTTGAGTTCGCGCACCTTTTGAATGAGGGACTTCCGGTAGCTTTCGCCTTCTTCTTTTAAGACATTGGGATGAGTCGCACCCAAAACGATATACCTGAGGTCCGGGTAAGCCTTCACCACCGGAGGCAGGGCCTCCAGAACATATTCAATTCCTTTTCCGCGGCTGAGAAGCCCGAAGGTCAAAAGGATTGTGTTTTTTGAAAAACTTAAAACAGACTTGGACTTTGCGCTGGGGGTATAAGGCGCGGGGTGAATACCGTGAAGGATGACCGAAATTTTTTTCCCGTCAATTCCGTATTCTCCGGCCAGGATTTCTTTTGAACGGTGCGTCATTGCGACTAGACCGCTTGTTTTTTCGGCGATCGAACGCACGATGTTATGAAGTTCGGGATTGGGGGAAGGGAGAACGCTATGAAAGGTCACAACCGAAGGCTTTTTGAGTACGTCTAAAAAGGAAAGGATACAAGAACCGTATTTTCCTCCAAAAAGGCCGAATTCATGTTGGATATTGACGAGCTTGATGTCATCCGTTTTGTTTATTTTTTCAGCCGTACTGATGAAGCTGGACTCCGAATGCGGGTCGAGCTCGAAAATTACTTCCCGCGGGTAATGGTAGCGCGACACCGCATCGTTGTTGATCGCGGCGATCCGCGAATCCAGGGCAGTCTCAAACAAGTGATCGATGGCGACCGCGAGGTCTTGAGTAAAAGTCGCGATCCCGCATTCCCGGGGCGGAAAACTGGACAAATAGACAATCTTTAGGCTTTCTTTCATTTAATAGACGGACAACCCAACCCTACTGGTTTTTCAATTCTCCCAAGAGTTCATCGATCTCGAGAGATTTCGCCGCGATCCTTTTGTCGGCAGCGCCGTAGTAGATAAAAAGCCGGCCGTCTTTTAGCACGGTGCCTGTGGGGAAAACCACGTTGTTGACATCGCCCTGCTTTTCCCACGCTTCGACGGGAGAAAACAAGGGCCGTTTCAGACGCCCTATGACTTTGGTCGGATCATGGAAGTCGAGGAGGGCGGCGGCGTGATAAATCCGGCCCTGGCGGGAGTCTTCTACGCCGTGATAGATCAAAAGCCACCCGTCTTTCGTTTCGATAGGCGGACACCCGCCTCCGATGTTCCTGCTTTCAAACCTGTATTCGGGATCGAGTACAATGTAGTCACCCAAATTCATGAGATAAGCTCTCCAATAATCATCCGTCAAGTCTTTAAAATCATTGAAATAGATGACTTGTATTCCGGGTAAGACCCGGTGAATTAGCGCGAATTTATTTTTAATTTTCTTGGGAAAGATGAAGGCATCTTTCTCCCACAGGAGCATGTCGTTACCCTGGCGGTCTCTGATGTAGGAATCGAAGACAAAATAGTTCTCCCGCACCTTGGTCGTCGAGCAGCCAAAAAGGTTGCTTGCTTCGATGTAAGGAATGCGCGGGGAGATTACTTCGTGTTTTTCGAAATGGACAAGGTCGGTGCTGGTCGCATAAGCAAACAGCGCGTTTTTTCCGTCATAAACCGTATAAAAAAGATAATAGACCCCGTCTAAAAAAATAATCCGCGGGTCCTCGACACCCATTCTTTCGTAACGGTGTTCGGGAAAAAGGATGGGCCTCTCCAATCGGGCGACGACCTTGCCCCCTTCCAGCCGGCAGCAGCCTATGGACGAAACCATGTCCACGCGCCGCACGGCCCGGTAAAACAAGTGAGTCACGCCGTCTTTTTCGATGCAGGCGGGATTTAAAACCACCTGATTTTCAAATGCGTTTTCCGAACTTTCGAGGATGATGCCCTCGCTTTTGATTTAGATCATGGGCCTCCAAATGCCGCCTGCCTGTCGGCAGGCAGGGGTTCAATAAAAAAGCGCTACCGGATTATACTCCGGCAACACCTTGGGATTATGGGTATTGTAATAATCTCGTCGGGATGGACGCCAAACGAACCACGCATGATCAATGGGCATCATTACTTATAACAATGGAAAAGTGGCGTGGTGCCCACGGAGCGAAGTTAATCGAGCCTGTCCTTTAAAACATATCCCGTTGTCCTGCCGTCACCGATTTTTTGAATAAGGCCCGCTTCGAGCAATCGGTTGAAATCCTTGCGCGCTGTTTCGTCGGAGCATTGATTGAGCTTGCAATACTTCCTGGTTGTCATTTTCTCCGGATGTTCGAGCATCCACTGAAGCGCTTTAATTTGTTTCTTGTCAAGTTGGGCTTGGGCCTTTTGGCTTAAAACATCGCGGATGTCCCTGACCTTTGTTTCTTTCGCAATCTCGATCTGAACGTTTTTTAATTGCTCCGCCAGAGCTGTCAGGTAATAAAGAATAAAAAACGTTGCATCGCTGTCATGGGCCTCGGCATTCTGGATAGCACGGTAATATTCACCGCGATGATGGTCAAAATAATCCGATGGGACAAGGAAATTGATAAATTGATAGCCCTGCTTCATCAGATACAAATTTGATAATGCTCGGGCCGAGCGGCCGTTGCCATCATCAAAAGGATGAACATGCACGAAATAAAGATGCACAAACGCGGCCTTTATCAGAGGGTGATTTTCAAAAGTATCATTCATCCACTGAACGTAAGAATCCATCATTCGCATCACTTCGGATGCCGGAGGGCCTTCATAAACAACTTGCCCTTGGCCGTCTACAACATAGATGGGGCCTTTACGGTACCCCCCGACGGTAATGGGTCTTTTCTTATGGGTGTTCCTTACAAGAATCTTGTGAAGCTCGCAGATCATTTCATGGCTGAAAGGATTTGCGCTTTGCCCACGGATATATTCTAAGGCGTCCCTGTTATTGACGATCATTTGAAGACTTTCATCTCCATAATCTTCCCGGGAAGGTTTGTTCAAGTGGAGCAAAGCCACTTCCAGACTCGTTACGGCCCCTTCAATATGGCTGGAGTAATAAGCTTCCTTTTTTTCGGTTTCAGACGCTAGACGATCGAGAAATTTTTTCGGAAGCTTAAGCGAAGCTAAAAATCCCCTGTTCCTTTCGATCTCGGAGATGAGGGCCAGAAGAGTTGGGGGCAGAACAAACCAAAAAGGTTTTCCTTTTTTATCAAGAAGATCCAGACGGTTTGCCTTGCGGAGACGGTCTTCTTCAACCTCTCGCCATTTTTCGGGGCTGTATTTGGCCAGGATTTTTTGTTTTTCGAAGTAATCTTCCATAAAAGTTAATCGCCAACTATTCGCCAATAATATACCCGGTTTCTTGAGGATTGTCCAGAGGGGATTTTTACGAATTCGTAGTTCGAAATCGCCAATAAAACGCCAATTATTCGCCAAGCTGTTGTCAAATTTATTGCCAGGTTTTTAGCGCCCTTACAAAGAAAAAAGGTGAAGCCGCTTTGATTCGCCTTCACCTTTACTTTTGGCTCGAAAAGTTCGAGCCCTATAGGGCTCCCCGGGCAGGGCTCGAACCAAGGTCACTCGAAAAATAAAAGGGGTTGCACTTCCGCACAACCCCTTTGCGGTTTCTCCCCGTATGGGCGGGCTTTTTTCAGTCCCGCGTAGTTTGCGGGAACGACTTTCGCAACCGGCTGATATTCAAAGGCCGTCCTAAGCGAATCAGTGCCTTCGCCCAAAGCGCCGCCGCGGTTTGAAACTCCGTCGGGTGGCACTAAAACCGCGGCTTCCTGTGAATGGACGGGGAGCCGGGAAAGATTCTTTGGGCAGCTCGGGATGTTCGGAAATCGGAAGCGCAACGCGCATCAACCGTTCGATAGCCCGTACTTCTTTTTCCTGCTCCGGCATGGCGAAGGATATGGCATGACCCGGATTGCCCGCTCGCCCCGTACGTCCAATACGATGAATATAGTTTTCCGAATCTTCGGGAAGGTCGTAATTGATCACCAGCTCAATTCCCCTTACATCAATGCCGCGTGAGGCGATGTCTGTCGCTACGAGGACACGGTACCTACCGTTTCGGAAACCTTCGAGCGCCTCGCGCCGCTGGGACAGGGAGCGGTTGGAATGAATTTCCGCAGTTCGATGGCCGATGCTGCGAATCACAGCCGTGATTTTTCTCGCGCCGGCCTTGGTCCGTGAAAAAATGAGCACAGAACCGTGGTATTGCGCCAGGATTTTTTCGAGGAGCTTACGCTTGGATTCCTTGCGCACCACAAAAAGTTCGTGAGTCACTTTTTCTGCGGCGGTTCCGGATTTGGCGATTTCCACTTGTACAGGCAGCTTCATATAAGACGCTGCAAGCCGCGTGATGGCCTCAGGCATCGTCGCAGAAAAAAGCATGGTCTGCCGGTCACGGGGTACAAACCGTAAAATTCTTTGGATCTGAGGGGCAAAACCCATGTCAAGCATCCGATCCGCCTCGTCCAGTACCAGCACATGCACGTCATTCAAAGTGACGTTGCGTTGCTCTATGTGATCGATCAGCCGGCCGGGTGTCGCGATTAAAATTCGGGGGTGATGCCTGAGTTCCTGGATTTGCAGATGCATAGAAGCCCCGCCGATCAGCACCGCCATTTTGACTTTTGGCATTACCCTGATCAGGTGGTGATGCACTTGCACGGCCAGTTCACGGGTTGGAACAAGTACCAAGCCCCGGCCGCCGGTTTGGGCAAGGCGTTGAAGCATCGGGATACCGAAGGCGAGGGTTTTTCCCGTACCTGTTTGCGCAATGCCAATCAGATCCTTGCCCTCTAGTGCAATGGGGATGGCCTTTTGCTGAATGGGTGTGGGGGTGTGAAATCTAATGTGATGAAGCGCATCCAGGAATTGGGGTGCAATGCCCAGGTCGTAAAACCCCGATCCGGGAGGTGCCGTCAGATGTGTGGTCATGGCGTTAGTATAAACTTAAATCGAAGCCGGACAAAACAAAAATTACAAACACGAGATTTGGGACTGCTAATGGAAAGCCGGGACGGCCACTACAGTGTTTCATAAGTTCTTAACCAGGTTTGAGATTGCTTCGTCGGCCTTCGGCCTCCTCGCAAAGACGCGTCATTGCGAGCGAAGCGAAGCAATCTCAAACCTCACGAAACCTGTCCTAAAACTTATGAAACGCTGTACTACGCCTTTAGTGGATGGCCATTTTCGCAACGAACTCAACCTCTCTTCTGAGGACTCTTTTTTTTATGGATCTCTTCGCAATGTTCTTGAGAATTTTCTCGACGGGAAGCCCTACGGCGTTTGAGAAGGAACCTTTCACTTCTTCAACGATACCCCTCTGACGGGATTGGATGGCGTAAGCGCCTGCTTTATCCAACGGATTTACTTTCTGAACATAACTTTGGATGCCTCGCGCTGTGAGTCTTTTAAGGCGGACGGCGGTTTTCTCAAAAAAAACGGTTCTTTTGATAACGTGACCTCCGATGATTTTAAAAATCGCAACCCCTGTGTAAACGTAATGCCACCGGCCCTGAAGTCTTCCCAGGATGAGGCGTGCCTCTCTTTGATTTGCGGGCTTGCCGAAAATCTTTCCGCCCAGGCAAACCACGGTGTCGGCCGCAAGAAGGGTTCCGTTTTTGACTTGCCCCGCACAGGAGTCAGCTTTCTTGACCGCATGAATTTGAACGATCCTGGAAGGCGGTGCCGTGGGCCTTCGGTCCTCTTCAAAATCCGGTTTAAGCATGCGGAAGGGAATTCCAACCCTTTTAAGAAGGGCTTTCCTTCGCGGGGAGGTTGATGCAAGATAAATCAAGGAAGAAGACTCCGTGCCGCGCTTCGTCCCGCCACGGCCCCTGTGCTCCAAGACCATTGGAAATTAAATCCGCCGATGCGGCCGTCCACATCCAGGATTTCACCTGCAAAGTAAAGTCCGCTTACGAGTTTGGATTCCATGGTGGCGGCTTTTATCTCTTTAAGGTCCACGCCTCCCGCCGTCACTTCCGCCTTCTTGTAACCAAAAACGCTTTCTGCTTCCAGCGGATAATGAAGCAGGAAGCGGATCAGCCGCTTTTGGTTTTCGTTTGAAAAATTTTCAATCGACCGGGCTTCGCCGAGGGCGATTTTTTTAAGAAGCGTTTCGACGAACCGAGCGGGGAGTGAAAATTCCTTCGCGAGAAGATTCCTTACGAGTTTCTGGGGACGTGTCTTTTTCGCCGATTGAAAAGCTGCTTGAAGCGACTCGTCATTTTCCTCCGGAAGGAAACTGGCCCTGATTTCTGGATTTTCCTCCCTCTTGGCACTTGCCAAATGCCTGCTGATATTAAGTGCCGCGGGCCCGCTGAAACCAAAATGCGTGAATAAAAAGGAGTCGCAGTACGCACAGACTTTTTTGCCGTTTCTAAAAAATGAAAGTTTTGCGTCAAGCGAAACACCGCTGAGACTTTTCCAATCGGATTCATTCGTCAGGAGCGGTGTCAGCGCAGGAAAGGTATTCAAAAGGGTATGCCCGAAACCTTCAGCTATTCCGTAACCCGTGCCGTCACTCCCTGTGGCCGGATAAGAAAGACCCCCCGTCGCCAAGATGACCTTCCGCGCGCAAACAGCATCAGGACCCTCCGAACTTCTGAGATGAAACAAATCGCCTTCTTTTTTGATGGCCGTAATACGAGTACCTTTTTTCCACACAACCCCGAGCCGGTCCGTTTCCTTTAGAAGTGCCTCTAACACAGTTTTTGCGGAATGCGTCACGGGAAAGTATTTTCCACCAGTTTCACAAACGACCTTCACGCCGATTCCTTCAAAGAATTGGATGGTTTCTTGAGGGGTGAAGGCTTCGAAGACGTGTTTGACAAAATGACTCGGACCTCCTTCGAAATCGGAGGGTCTCACTTCTTGGTTGGTGATATTGCACCGCGTCCCGCCCGACATGAGGATCTTTGCGCCGAGGGTGAGGCGCCCATCCAGAAGAAGAATGTTGAGCGGCACGCCGCGGGCCCGGGCGGTTCTTCCCGCCCAAATCGCGGTCATGAGCCCTGCCGCACCCGCTCCAACGATGGCAATGCTAACGGGACTCTCTTCCACGGCGGAAATAGGGTACGGATTCAATCAAGGCAAGTTTCTTTGCCTTGGGTAAGGCCTTCACAAAACATTCGCGGACGAGGGCGTCGGTTCTCGTTTTGCAGGTTTCCTGATAAACCATCTCAAGCGGCTGCCGGGTTCGTGTGTAACGCGCCGCTTTTCCCTCCGCGTGCATTTTGAAGCGTCTTTCAATATCTCTCGTGATCCCGGTGTAAAGCGAACGGTCGCCGCATTTCAAAATGTAGAGAAACCATTTTCCGCTTCGCTTTTTCCGGGATTTTTTCTCTTTTGCCTGCATCCGTTCCAGCATTTGTTTGTACCGGTGTTTCATGTCGCGGGCCCTTGTTTAAAAGCACGGATTTAATGTGTCATCTTATCTGACCCCTTGATCGGCCTGTTCCGTGATTGACGCTTGCGCTCGTTTTCGGTCAGGTATCGTTTGCGCAGACGGATATTTTTCGGTGTGATCTCCACAAGTTCATCTTTTTCAATAAACTCCAAAGCGAATTCCAATGTCATTGCACGTGGCGCAATCAACTGAATCGCTTCGTCCGATCCTGAGGCACGCATGTTGGTCAGCTTCTTTTCTCGGATGGCATTCACAACCAAATCATGTCCTTTATGGTTGACGCCCACGATCATTCCCTCATAAAGATCGTCGCCGGGCCTTACGAAAATCTCTCCGCGTTCCTGAAGACCCCAAAGCGCGTAAGCAACCGCCTTGCCAGTAGTTTGTGAAACGAGCACTCCCCACCGGCGTTTAGGCAAGGAACCTTTAAACTTTTGATACTCGTAAAAGTTTTGATACATGACCCCCGTGCCGCGCGTCATCGTTAGAAATTCTCCCCGAAAACCAATGAGGGCCCGCGACGGAATAAGAAACGCGAGACGAATCGCTGCTGCCTTACTGTGTTGCATATCTTTAAGTTCGGCTTTGCGGCTCCCAAGAGCCTGAATCACTACTCCCTGATAACCGGGATCCACTTCCATGGTGATTTCCTCAACCGGCTCAAGCGTCTCGCCTTCGGCCTCCTTCAGAATCACCTGCGGCTGTGAAACTTCCAGCTCATAACCTTCACGACGCATCGTCTCAATCAAAATAGAAAGGTGGAGTTCCCCTCGTCCTGAAATTTTAAACCGCTCGCTCCCCTCCACGGTTTCGACCCTGATGCCCACATTCATCATCGCCTCATGTTCAAGCCGCTCACGGATGTGGCGCGAGGTCAGAAACCGCCCGCCGTCTTTGCCGGCAAGGGGGCTCGTGTTATGCGAAAAGTACATAGACATCGTAGGTTCATCAATTTTAATGAACGCAAGCGCCTTGGGGTTTTCCGGGCTTGCGAACGTCTCACCGACTTTGACGTTTTCCGCCCCAGCGATGGAGACGATGTCACCGGCCAGGGCTTCGGCTGTCTCGAATCTCTTAAGGCCTTGGTGTTTCAGAATTTTGGTAACGTGGGCCCGCTCGAGCAAACCGTCGCGTTTGACAACCACAAAAGGATCGCCGATCTTCACCCTGCCGTGGAATATCCGGCCGGTCGCGATGCGACCCACATAGGAATCACAGTCAAGCATCGTTACCAACATTTGAAACGTCTCGTCGGTGTCGGCCACAGGCGGAAGCACTCGGTGCAGGATGGTCTCTAGGAGCGGCTTCATGTCCGGACTCTTTTGCTCAAGATCAAGCGTAGCCCACCCCTCCGTGGCCGAGGCATAAACCACCGGAAAATCCAGTTGTTCGTCAGTCGCATTGAGTTCGCAGAACAGGTCAAAGGTCATATCCGTTACTTCATGCGGCCGGGCATTTGGACGATCGACTTTGTTGACCACAAGAATGGGTTTTAGGTGCAGCTCTAAACACTTACGCAAAACAAATTTGGTCTGCGGCATGGGTCCGTCAAAGGCGTCGACTAAGAGCAAAACGCCTTCTACCATACGGAGGATGCGCTCTACCTCACTGCCAAAATCCGCGTGGCCGGGTGTGTCGACAATGTTAAATTGTACGCCCCGATATCGAAAGGACGCGTTCTTAGAGAAAATGGTGATGCCGCGTTCACGCTCAAGGACATTGGAATCCATAATCGTCGTCTCGCCCTTTTTGAAGTCGTAAGCGCCCGTCTGCTTCAGCAGCGCATCGACCAGCGTGGTTTTCCCATGGTCGACATGCGCAACGATTGCAACATTGCGTATTTCTTTGCGTCTTTTGAGTTGATGCATAAGGGAAAAGGGGTTCCATCGCCCCGTGCCGATGGGCTCTATGATAACTCGGGTTTGAGAAATCTCTTCCCTAACGGAAATGGAAACGTACTTTATCCGTTGGACCCTATTGTGCCCCTCGCGGTTTCCCGTGGATTCCCCACGGGCAGAGCCCGTGGCACTAAAACTCCCACGCGCTCCGCGCGGTTTCTCGCCATTCACCCACGGGCTCAGCCCGTGGAACTCAAAGCGGCGATTAGAGGGTCAATCTGAAGGTAGGCGAAAAATGAAGAGAAACCTTCCCTTTTTAGCGGCTGCTATCCTTGCGCTTTGCGAAGCACTCCTTGCAGTAGACCGGGCGGTTTCCGCTGGGTCTAAAAGGTACTTCGCACTCTTTCTGGCAGTCTGCGCAAACCGCCTTGAACATTTCCCTTGGTCTTCCGCCGAATCCACCACCACCTTGCTGAAATGCCATCTATAGTTCCTCCTTTTGGTTTACATAAGCTACTGAACACCTTCCAAATATCGTCCGTATTTGTACGATACTGAAGTGGCTCCCCGGCGAACACTCCAAAACGTCCGGATACCAAGTCGCCAAGGGCGCCTGGAAGATCCGAGAATCTACGCCTCATTCTGAGCCGGAGATCTTTCGCCCCTTTCCGCCTCCGCCTCCGCCGGAGGACAGATGCGCCTCTGGCGCAAGAGGACGGATTCGTCCTTCGGCGAAAAACAGAGCGGCGGACCCGCCACGTTCTTTGGCGGGCGGGGCTCAGCATGACGTCCGAAGGGGCCTCAGTAGGATGACGGAATAGCGTTGCCGTATGAACTCACATGCACCCTCAACAGACAAATTCCTTACAAAAAATGTAAGGTTCTTGTAGAATGAGTTGCTTTTAGTCCGGTTTTCTCATCAATTTGGCGGATTGATGAGAAAACCGCTTTGGACGCACGAAGTTGCGTCCACATGCACGCACGGGATGATCGACATCCCGGCGTGCAGTGCTGGCCCATAAAGGGCCGGCAAAGTTTTGCGCCCCTCTCAAAATGGGGCGCAAAAGACAACCCCTGTGGTACAAATGGACAAGCCCATTTGCACCACAGCCTCTTCGAGGGCATTTCTCATTGGCGATGAGAAATGCGGGTTAGCTCCTGGCTACGAAGCGAATTTGAAACACAAATTCATTCCCCAAGAAGGTTTGACAGGCATCGACCTACGGAAACCAGGTGCGAATCGAATCGATCGGTGAATTCGGTCTCATACGCTTGATTCAAGGGTGGCTCAACCAGCACATCCTGGATGATACCGCTGTCCTTCCGGCTCCAAGCGGCCGGAATCAATTGCTGACGATCGATACTTTGGTAGAGGGGGTCGACTTTCTGAGGGGAAGGGCAACGCCTGAACAACTAGGCTGGAAGGCGCTTGCGGTGAGCTTAAGCGATATCGCGGCCATGGGCGGGAAGCCAGAAGCAGCAGTGATTAGTCTGACGCTTCCCAGGCGGACACCGGTTCGGTTTGTCAGGAAATTTTATGACGGACTGCAAAAATTGGCGCGACGCTTCCAAGTTGCTCTGGTGGGCGGGGACCTTTCACGCGGTTCGAAGCTAAGTTGTTCCGTAGCCGTACTGGGTGAAGCCGGGCGCAAGCGAACCATTTTTCGGACCGGTGCCAAGGTTGGTGATTTCATCTGCGTCACAGGGCGGCTGGGGGGCTCCATTCTAGGCCGGCATTTGACTTTTATGCCGCGCATTAAGGAGGGACAGTTTCTCGCGAGAGGCGGCGTTCATTCGATGATCGATGTATCGGATGGTCTTGTCCAGGACCTGAATCATTTGCTTTCACAAGGAAAATTAGCCTATGCATTGGACGAGACTCAGATACCGGTCACCCCCGCGGCACGAAAGCTGGCTCGGGGAAATTTCAAGAAGACCTTGGCACATGCTCTCACTGATGGTGAGGATTTCGAACTTCTCTTTACGATCTCTCCGCGCCAGTTTCGTAAACTCCAGCCGCTTTGGAAGCGACGTTTCCGAACTCCAGTGTCGGTGATCGGCCGTGTGATTCGAAGACCCAAAGGGTGGAAAGCACCACAGGGGAGATGCGGTTTTCGACATTTTTAATACGAGGAGCACTAAAAAGTGACGAAAGCGGTTAAGGAAAGCCGTTTCGATGTTCAAAAATGGAAAAGCCGTTCGGTTGACGAAACGCTTCGGTGGGGAACTTCCATCGCTCGCAACCTCAAACCTGGCACGTGTCTTGCCTTAGTCGGTCCCTTGGGCAGCGGAAAAACAGTTTTTGTCAAGGGGATCGGTCGCGGGCTTGGCATTGCGGATCGCAGCGAAATCCGGAGCCCGAGCTTTGTCCTTTTCCACAGGTACACAGGACCTGTTTCCCTCCACCATTTCGATTTTTACAGACTGGATGCAGAATCTGACCTGGAACGAATCGGGATCTACGAGTTTCTTTTCAATTCGAATGCGGTTTCGGTCATTGAGTGGGCAGACCGTATACCGGAGGTACTTCAAAGAGCTCATCTACGGATTGATCTATCCATCACTGGTGAAACGAGCCGAACAATTCGCGCACAAAGCAATGAAAGATGAAAACAATATTCTCGCGATTGACACATCTTCCAAAGTGCTCTCTGTGGCCATCCGGTCTGGTTCGAAGGCCGTCTCGGAGCGGAACTTAGAAGGCACGCCGCGTCATTCTGAACAGCTGATCGATGAGATTGAACACGGCCTGAAGGTTCTCAAGCTCAAAAAAGAGGATCTCACGCATCTGATTTGGGGACTTGGCCCAGGCTCCTTTACGGGTTTGAGGATCGGCTTTTCCATTTTGAAAGGGCTGCATCTGGGACTAAATCGCCGGATGGCACTTGGTGCTTCTAGTCTGGACGTCATTGCCTTTGGATGCGGGCTCGCGAGCGGGACACTCGCGGTTTGTGTCGATGCGAGGCGTGAGCGGATTTATACCTCCCTTTATCGATTTCAACATGGCGCCATGATGCGCGAGGCCGGCGACGCTCTTTTTTCAGCAGATGAGTTGTTGGACCGCGTCGACGGAGAAACGGTCTTCGTTGGTGATGCGCTTCTTGCTTATGGAGACGTGATTCGCAAGAAAGTCGGTATGCAAGCTGTATTCTTAAATCCAATTTTTTGGTATCCAAGAGCCGTTTCGTTAATCCGCTTGTGGGAAGAGAAAGAGGAGTGGCTTGAACCGCTCTCGCTGCGGACGATGATACCCCGCTATTTAAGACGTTCCGAAGCGGAGGAGAAAATCAGTGGTTGAACTCGAGCTCATTCAAGATTCGCGTGTTCGGGCGCAAGCGAGCTGGCTGGAGCTGAGCCAAGAGGCGCTGAAACACAATTTGCTGCTCGTCAAGCAATTGACGCTTCCTGGTGCAGCTGTGCTCGCGGTGGTGAAAGCGAATAGCTACGGCCACGGGCTTCGTGAAATAGGTCAATGTCTCCATGACGAAGTCGCTTATTTTGGGGTTTCCACGGTTGAGGAAGCGCTGGCCTTGAGGCGAAATGGAATTTCAACGCCAATTCTCCTATTTGGCGTTCCATTTCGCGAAGCGGTCGAAACTGCGTTGGAATCCGACGTCTCGTTGGCGGTCTCGAGCGTCGAACAAGCGTGCGAGATCGCCCGTACCGCAGAGCGGCTCGCCAAACCTGCTGTCATTCATGTAAAAGTTGATACGGGGATGGGGCGGCTCGGGATTCCGGCGCGCGAGGCAATCAGATCCGTCGAAAAAATCGCATCACTCGAAGAACTTCGGTTGGAAGGGATCTTCACTCATTTTCCGCAAGGTGAGGGGGAGCAAGACGCCTTTACGCAGAATCAAATTCGTACTTTTCGTGAAGTCATTGAAGGAGCTTCAAGAAAAGGAATCCATTTTGCATACCGCCATGCCGCGAACACAGTCGGCATCGTGAATTACCGCGAAGCCCATTTCAATTTGGTGCGACCAGGCATTCTTCTCTATGGCGTACGACCGAGCCGCTCCTTCAAAGGGCATCTTGAGTTGAAACCTGTTCTGAGCTGGAAAGCCAAACTTATTTTACTGAAGCGATTACAGGCGGGAGAATCGACCGGATACGGCCGCACCTTTGTTGCCGACCGAGAAACCGTCATTGGTATTTTGCCGGTAGGCTACAGCCATGGTTACTCGTTCGCCCTCTCGGGCAAAAGCGAGGTTTTGTTTAGCGGAAAGCGTTATCGAGTAGCAGGACGAGTCTCAATGGATTATATCGCCGTCGACTTTGGAACCGGTTTTGAGGGGAAGGCGGGGGATACAGTGACACTCTTAGGTCGGGAAGGAAATGAAGAAATCACGGTGGAAACTTTAGCAGAACTTTCGGGGACGATTCCATACGAGGTGATTACCCGGTTGAGTGGTACAATTCCAAGGATGCTCATATAAGCTGCACACATGACGTTTCGTATTCTTCATTACGACACCGTAGATTCAACCAATAATTTGGCGCGTGCTCTTGCGGAACGAGGCGCTCGGGAAGGAACCGTGATTGTCGCCGATTATCAAACCCACGGCCGCGGCCGTTTTCAGCGGCGTTGGTATTCGCCGCGCGGGGCTGGTTTGCTCTTTTCCATCATTTTAAGGCCTCGGTTTCAGTCCTCCAAGGCTTCTATATTGACCCATGTGGCGGCACAGGCCGTTCGGGAGACACTTGAGAAACAATTTGGTTTACAGGCCCGGCTGAAGAAACCGAATGACGTGGTTGTCGGAGGAAAAAAAATTGCTGGTGTTCTCGCAGAGGCTAGTGGCCAGCAACGTACCTTATCCTACGTGGTCATCGGGATAGGCCTCAACGTCAATACGAAGGCAAAGGATCTTTTGCAGACCGCGACGTCTATGTACGTGGAAACAGCTGGACGGCTTGAGCTACATTCTATTCTCAATTCAGTGCTCGGAATTTTCGGCAGGATGTATGTGGGGATCATCGCCCACCATTGATACGCAAGCAACAAAATGGTGGGGGATCAATCATGGTACCGTAGGACATAGGGTACGCAATCGCTGGAGCGTGGAGGATCTGGACCACAACGAATTGACATTTGGACGATCGCTATGAACTATAACCTGTTGATATGTCTAGACTTAGGTAATTCATGTGCAACGTACGGCATTCATAGAGGTGGGAGGCTGTGTGCGACAGGATATGTCCCATCAGTCGATATCCCAGATCTTATGCGAATTATAAGGAAAAGTGGGACACAGGACATATCGATTGACTACATGATATGTAGTGTCGTCCCAGATTTGACAAGAAAACTTGTAGCCTCCATAAAAAAGTTGAGGAACACGGATAAGGTGTTTGTAATTGGAAAAAATCTGAGATTTAGGTTTCCTATGCGATATTCGTCGAAATCTCTTGGCGCGGACAGACTCGTAAACCTTTATGGTGCGCGGCTGCTTTACAAAGCTCCTTGCCTTATTGTCGACTTTGGGACCGCGATTACCTTCGATTATTTATCGAGGTCAGGCACATTTGAGGGTGGTCTGATTTGCCCGGGCGTGGAATTATCAGCTAAGGCTCTCAGTGAAAAGGCTGCGCTTTTGCCTTCTCTTACGAAAATTGAGGCGGCTCGGAGTTTACTGGGACGCGGAACGAAAGCAGCGATGTGTGCAGGCCTGCTTAATGGTTTTGGTGCTCTGGCCGATGGTTTAATCGATAGGTTTCGAAAGGAGTATGATCGGCAGATCAAGGTGATTGCAACAGGCGGCTTTTCGACGCGGATTGCTCCTTATGTGCATCGTATTGATGTTGTAGATCCGTTGCATACGCTCAAGTCGCTTGCGTTAATTTACAAAAATGAAGTCGGCGAAGCGTAAGCGGCAGGGCAAATGAGGAGGCAAAGAAGGCGGTTCTTCAATTTCTTAACGAATGGGCCGCCGCAGCGGTATTTCGTCGCGTTGCAATTTTGCATCCTTGCCGCGATGTTGCTGTTTCTCTTGTATGGTTCATTTTATCTGTTCGGCCAGTTTTCGTTGTCAGCACAGGAGCTTGTGTCCACGCCGGCTGAATTCCGTGTTGAGCTGAAAGAATGGTACTCACACGTCGTCTTTGCCCTCGCAGGCGTCTTTATGATCGGTTTTGTGATCAATTCGCTCATCGGGCTTATGTTTCTGCATCGCGTGGTGGGTCCGCTCGTTCAAGTGAAACGAATACTTGATTTGCTTGCAGAAGGAGAATTTCCAGATGGGATCGTTCGGTTTCGCCGCGGAGATTTTACACCAGAGCTTGCGGAGTCGCTCAATCGGTTAATTGACTTCCTGAGGCATCATGCTTCTGGCCGAGGACGGCGCTAAGATCTAAGGAATCTGATCGCACATGTCAGCTTCGAAACGTTCTAGATCATTGGGTTTAAACATAACGGGGCCGGTTCAAAGAACATTTATTTTGCTTGAATTCATTCTGCTCATGTTAACAATGATTTATCTCTTGTATCTTATATTTACAACAATTGAGAGCGTCGCAGGGCCCGTAGATACGGCGAAACCCTTCGTTCTCGAGGACGTACTTGACCGAATTAATTTTTTACTTCTGACACGAATTTCGGTTTTATTTCTGGTTGTGTTTGTCGTCAATGTGCTTTTAGGTCTTTTTTATTTACATCGGTTGACCGGACCGCTTGTCAGAATTACGGCGGTGTTAACTCAGATTGCTCACGGGAAGGTTCCGACACGGGCAGTCACGTTAAGGAGAGGTGATTTTCCAACCGATGTGAGCGACGCGCTCTCAAAGGCGCTAGAGCGGATTCGCCAGTGGCAGCGGTAAAAGAGGCGTGGCTTCCGAGTTTCCGACCCCTTTATCCGGACGGATCTTGCGACGTCTTGGCTTGCGGTGACCCTTTCACGCCGTAACCAGAAATAGCTTCTAGGGATTTTTGGACGCCCCACTTTACAGGCGAGTCTTCTGGATGAGAAAATGGGCGATCGTGTTAGGGCTGATTCTTATGGTTTTGGCGTCTCAGAGCTCACGGGCCGAGGTTGAGGAAGAGCACAGAATGAAACAGGAAGAGGCGATTTTGGCGGGGGGTTGTTTCTGGTGCATCGAATCCGCTTTGGAACATGTACCGGGCGTTGTCGAGGTGATGTCGGGCTATACGGGCGGCAGTCAAGCCGATCCGACTTATGAAGAAGTGTCTGCAAAGCAGACAGGGCATTACGAGGCCGTAAAAGTGATTTTCGATCCTTCCAGGTTGAGTTACAAAGAAGTGCTCGATCAATTCTGGCGGAATATCAATCCCACGGACGAGGGAGGCCAATTCTCGGACCGCGGCCCCCAGTATCGGACCGCCATTTTCTATTTAAATGAAGAGCAGAGAAAGATCGCGGACGCCTCCAAGTCTAAAATGGAGGTATCCGGAACGTACGACAAACCCATTGTGACACCGATCCTCAAGGCCGGACCGTTTTATCGTGCCGAGGACTACCATCAGGACTACTATCGGAAAAACCCCTTGCACTACAGACTTTACCGGTGGGGTTCTGGACGAGATCAGTATCTCAACAAAATATGGGAAGTGGCGAAAGCAAATCCATCAGTGAAAGGCGGCAACGCAATGGCGACGAAAAAATACGGAGGGCGCACGGATTCCGAGCTTAAGAAAAGATTGACACCGCTTCAATACAATGTGACACAAAAGGGCAGGACTGAAGCGCCATTTGCAAACGAGTATTGGAACAATAAAAAAGAAGGGATTTACGTGGATATTGTTTCGGGCGAGCCGCTTTTCAGCTCCACGGACAAATTCGATTCGGGTACGGGTTGGCCAAGTTTCACAAAGCTCTTGGTTCCCGAAAATATCGTGGAAAAGGAAGACCGAAAGTTTTGGATGGTCCGCACTGAGGTCCGAAGCAAGCACGGCGATTCCCACTTGGGGCATGTCTTCGACGACAGGCCTCGCCCGACCGGGCTCCGCTACTGCATCAATTCTGCCGCATTAAAATTTATCCCTAAGGAAGACCTTGCCAAGGAAGGCTACGGGGAGCACCTGAAGCTTTTCGAGGCGTAGTGGTTTTGCTTGCTCCTTGTTCTATGAAACGATATGGGGAATCTGATATTCCTAGCCGGTCAGAGAACTGCTGCAAATAGTTTTTTTTTCTCGGTTGATTTTTTTGGAAAAATAGCAGCATTACTTTCCCTGAATTAGCAGCCCTTAGTCCTGAGTGCTAATCATTTTTTAGAGGTAATTTTTTCAGTTGACTCTTTTTCGAAACATGGTATCATCACACCTTCGTTAGCACTCTGATCGGTCGAGTGCCAAAGTAGAGGAAGTCCAGTTCGTCTGGATTTTGCCGGAATGTAGTTGCTGTTATGACTCAGCATTTGTTGCTTCAATAGTCAAACTAAAGGAGGAAATTAGAAATGGCGAAGAAACAAATCTCGTTTTCGGATGAAGCAAGACGCGCGATTTTGCGCGGGGTGGATCAATTGGCGAATGCGGTGAGAGTGACACTCGGTCCAAAAGGCCGGAATGTGGTCCTCGATAAGAAATTCGGTTCGCCGACGATTACTAAAGATGGAGTTACTGTTGCAAAAGAAATTGAGCTTGCAGAGCCGTATGAAAACATGGGCGCCCAAATGGTAAAAGAGGTAGCTTCCAAAACGTCAGATGCTGCAGGGGATGGAACGACAACGGCTACCATTTTGGCTCAGGCGATTTATCGGGAGGGTCTTAAGAACGTGACTGCAGGCGCCAATCCAATGTCCTTAAAACGCGGTATTGAGAAAGCAGTGGCAGCTGTTGTGGAGGAACTTGGTGAGTTATCCAAGTCGGTAAAGGACAAGAAGGAAATTGCTCAGATTGCCACCATCGCCGCGAATTCGGACAAAACGATTGGGGATCAACTTGCCGAAGCCATGGATAAGGTAGGCAAAGACGGCGTCATTACGGTGGAAGAATCCAAAACCGTCGAGACGACACTGGATATCGTCGAGGGAATGCAATTTGATCAAGGTTATCTTTCTCCCTATTTCGTGACGGACACGGAGCGGATGGAAGCGTTTTTGGAAGATCCTTATATTTTGATTCATGAAAAGAAGATCTCAGCAATGAAGGATCTGCTTCCGCTTTTGGAGTCAATCGCCAAGGTCGGCAAGCCGCTTCTCATCGTTGCAGAAGAAGTAGAGGGGGAAGCTCTAGCGACGCTGGTTGTGAACAAAATCCGCGGAACTCTTGCCGCCTGTGCCGTGAAAGCGCCCGGCTATGGGGACCGGAGGAAGGCGATGCTGGAAGATATTGCTACCTTGACTGGGGGAAAAGCCCTGACCGAAGATCTTGGGATCAAGCTTGAGAACGTAACGATCAAAGATCTCGGCCGTGCAAAACGAGTCACCGTTGACAAAGAGAATACGACCATTATCGAAGGTGCTGGCAGCAGTTCCGACATTAATGGCCGGATTAACCAGATTAAGCGGCAAATCGAGGAGACAGATTCCGATTATGACCGTGAGAAACTTCAGGAACGGCTCGCCAAGTTGGCAGGCGGTGTGGCAGTCGTCAACGTGGGCGCTGCAACCGAAACCGAGATGAAGGAAAAGAAAGCGCGTGTCGAAGATGCACTTCACGCCACACGGGCAGCGGTCGAAGAAGGGATTGTTGCCGGCGGGGGTGTCGCGTTGGTCAGAGCGCGGGCAGTGCTCGGTAACTTAAGATTGTCAGGCGATGAAAAAGTGGGAGTTCAGATCGTATACCGTGCGGTCGAAGAGCCGCTGCGCCAGCTGGCTGCAAACGCTGGTGACGAAGGTTCTGTGATTGTCCAGAAGGTGATCGCAGAAAAGGGTAACATTGGCTATGACGCTCAGACCGGCGAAATCACGGATCTAATCGCTAGAGGAATCATTGATCCGAAGAAGGTGACACGTACGGCGCTTGAAAATGCTGCCAGCATTGCAGGTCTTCTCTTAACGACCGAAGCACTCGTGACAGAAGTACCGGAAGAGGAAAAAACAGCTGCAGCGCCCGGAATGCCGCCTGGCGGCGGAATGTATTAATATTGAAGAATCGAGAATAAAAAAGCACAAGGCAGTAGCGCGGTAAGCAGCACACATAAGATCGGTTTCATTGCATGTGGCCGACTGCCTGGTGCCGAGAGTTATACTGACATTAGGAGGGTAGACGAAATGAGCATTAAACCGTTGGGCGACCGAGTACTGGTTGAGGTTCTGGAAGCGGAAGAGAAGACAAAGGGAGGGATTATTCTTCCAGATACCGCAAAGGAAGAAAAAACAGAGGGAAAGATCGTTTCGATTGGACTTGGAAAAGTACTGGAATCGGGTAAGAGGCAGCCAATCGACGTGAAAAAAGGCGACCGCATCATTTTTGGAAAATATCACGGAGACGAAATCTTGATTGACGGTAAAAAGCATAAGGTCCTCAAAGAAGAAGATATCCTCGCCGTTTACGGATAAACCGATTTAACAAAACCCACCCACCACTTTCCTTACAGCGGCTCGTAAGCGACGCTGAGCCGCTGTAAGAGGAAGCATCGTACGACGGGTGCCACGCAGATTTTCCTAATTTCCGTTTGACAACGTTGGCATAATCCTATTAGATATAAACCACATTAATCTTCCTGCCGGTATGTTTTATCCTTTATGAGCGGTTGATCACATAGAGGGAGGGCTTTTTTCAATGGGCGAGTGGATCGGTCGAGACCGTAAAGCGAGGCGGTGTTATGGATTTGATGAAGTCGCACTTGTTCCCGGGACCGTGACGATTAACCCCGCCGAGGTGGAGATCGGCTGGGAATTGAATGGCGAACGGTTTCCAATCCCGTTCATAGCATCGGCTATGGATGGCGTTGTGGATCCAAATTTTGCGGTGACGATGGGGAAGCTGGGCGGTATTGCGGTGCTCAATCTAGAAGGTATTTATACGCGTTATGACGATTACGATTCCATTTTAGCGGACATCGCAAAAGCGTCGCCGGAGAAAGCAACGACGCTGGTTCAAAAACTTTACACACAGCCGATTAAGGAAAAGCTGATTTCGAAGCGCATCCGGGAAATTAAAAAAGGTGGAGTGCGTGCTGCGGTGAGTGCGATTCCCCAGCGTGCCGAGAAGTTCGGGCACATTGCGCAAGAAGCAGGATGCGATATTTTTGTGGTTCAATCTACGGTCACCACGGTCCGGCATATTTCAAAGGCGTATCAGGTGGTTGATCTCAAGAAATTCTGCAGACAAATCAAGATTCCCGTTATTGTGGGCAATTGCGTGACCTATCAAGTGGCCCTGGAACTGATGGATACGGGTGCGCGTGCTTTGCTGATTGGCATTGGGCCAGGTTCTGCCTGCACGACACGCGGCGTTCTTGGATTGGGGGTCCCACAAGTCACCGCAATTTGTGATTCCATGGCTGCCCGTGATTTTTATTTTAAAAGGACGAAGCGCTACGTTCCAATTATTGCGGACGGAGGGATGTCGACGGGAGGCGACGTTTGCAAAGCGTTCGCCTGTGGAGCGGATGCGGTGATGATCGGTTCTGCCTTTGCGCGCGCAAGAGAAGCGCCGGGACGTGGTTATCATTGGGGAATGGCGACGCCCCATGCAAACCTACCGCGCGGGACGAGGATCAAAGTCGGGACCACCGGATCCCTTGAAGAAATTTTGTTTGGGCCCGCGCGCCATGACGATGGAAGCGAAAATTTGGTGGGGGCACTCAAAACCTGTATGGGCAGTGCGGGCGCACGAACGATTAAGGAATTTCACTTTAGCGAGATTATTATCGCGCCCGCCATTAAGACCGAAGGGAAACTTTTCCAAGCTGCTCAAAAAGTGGGCATGATGAAATGACTTTTCACCCTTCTTTCCAAGTAAAGAGGGGTGAAAAGTCATTGCATGGATCGCATCCTCGCAATGACGGCTGCGGTGGGCTTCTCCCTCGGAATGACGGTGCAGTGCAAGGCCGTCGGCTACCGTTTGGCATGCTGGCCTCGCCATGACAAACGCTAAAACAGACACGATCGTCATACTCGATTTTGGTTCTCAATACACACAGCTGATCGCAAGACGCGTGCGGGAGCAGAACATTTTTTCTCTCATTCACCCGTACTCCATTTCGCTCGGAGAGATCCGTAAGGTCGAGCCCAAAGGCATTATACTTTCCGGTTCACCCTGTAATGTTTATCAAAAGAATGCACCCATCCCGGATCCTGGCATCTTTTCTCTCGGCGTTCCGATCCTCGGCATCTGTTACGGTCTCCAGTTGATCGGACATTTGTTTCAGGGGACGGTGAAGAACGTAAAAAAACGTGAGTATGGGCCTGCTTGCCTCAAGGTGGACCGTAATGAAGACTTATTCCACGGCCTTCCCAAGGAAATCGACTGCTGGATGAGTCACGGTGATCAGGTGATCAAGTTAGGCAAGGACTTTGACCGGATCGCGCATACGCGCACATCTCCAATCGCAGGTTTTCGAGACACGAAACGCCGGATCTATGGCGTTCAGTTTCACCCTGAAGTGACACACACGCCTCTTGGCCACAAAATCTTTCATAATTTTCTGTATCGGATTTGCAGGGTTAAAAGAGAATGGACGCCTCGATCTTTTGTTCGGGAGTCGATTCGATCCATTTGCAAGCAGGTAGGAACCGGCCGGGTCGTACTCGGTTTATCGGGAGGTGTGGACTCCTCTGTGACGGCCGCATTGCTTCATCGGGCTATTGGGTCGGAGCTCACCTGTATTTTTGTGGATAACGGTCTGCTTCGCTTGGGCGAGCGGGAACGCGTCCGACGGACTTTTCGCGAGCACTTTAGGATGAAGCTTCGAATCGTCGACGCCTCAAAAGAATTTTTAAAGGCACTGCGTGGTGTCGAAGATCCTGAGCGGAAAAGGAAAATAATTGGGAGGACCTTCGTTCGCGTTTTTGAACAGGAAGCAAAAAAACTGGGGCGGGTTTCCTTTCTGGGGCAGGGGACGCTTTATCCGGATGTGATCGAATCGGTTTCGTTTCATGGGGGTCCCACTCAAACCATTAAGTCGCATCATAATGTGGGCGGCCTTCCGCGGAAAATGAGGCTCAAACTCATCGAACCGCTTCGAGAGTTATTTAAAGACGAGGTTCGCCGGATCGGCCGGACCTTGCGTTTGCCAAAGGAAGTGGTCGATCGCCAACCTTTTCCGGGACCAGGACTGGCGGTGCGAATCTTGGGGTCAGTCACCAAGGAACGTTGCGATTTGCTCAGACAAGCGGATTGGATCGTGATTGACGAAATGAAGAAGGCTGGTCTTTATTACCGACTTTGGCAGAGTTTCGCCGTTTTACTCCCCGTAAAAAGCGTTGGGGTGATGGGGGATGAGCGCACGTATGAGCATGTCATTGCCATTCGAGCGGTGACTTCGCAAGACGCGATGACGGCAGATTGGGCTCGGATCCCAAACGATGTTCTCAGTCGGATCTCGAACCGGATCATGAATGAAGTTCACCGTGTGAACCGCGTCTGCTACGATATCTCAAGTAAGCCTCCAGCCACGATCGAGTGGGAATAATTTTGCCAGCGTCGTCATCCTGAGCCCGCCACGATTTGCGGCGGGCTCAGGATGACGGATGGTTTTGGTGTGGGAATCGCTATGTCGCATGTTGATTTTGCTCATCTTCATTGTCATACGCAATTTTCTCTGCTGGATGCAACTTCAAAGATACCGCAGTTACTTAAACGAGCGGTGGATCTTCATTTTCCCGCGCTCGCCGTCACCGACCACGGCAATTTATTTGGCGCCATTTCTTTTTACGAAGAGGCCATGCGGCAAGGAATCAAGCCCATTATCGGTATGGAAGCCTACGTAGCGCCTAAATCACGTTTTGACCGAACAGCTCACGGGATTAAAGAGGCTTCCTTTCATCTGACGCTCTTATGCCGAAATGAAGTTGGGTATAAGAATTTGCTCAAACTGACCACTGCAAGTTACCTCGAAGGTTTCTATTATCGGCCTCGAATGGATAAAGAGCTCCTTGCCAAACATCGCGAAGGATTGATCGCCCTCTCCGGTTGCTTGAAGGGGGAGGTACCCTACCATACGTGGCACGAACAATTGGACAAAGCAGAGGAGGCAATACGCGGATATATCGACATATTTGGAACCGAGAACTTTTATCTGGAGCTCATGGACCAAGGAATTGAAGCGCAGCAGAAACTTTTCCAGCACTATCCGAATTTTGCGCGCGCATTCGGCTTGAAACTCGTCGCGACGAATGATTGCCATTACATTCAACGTACGGATGCCGTGTCCCACGATGCCTTGATCTGCATCGGAACCGGTTCGCTCATTTCCGACGAAGACCGGATGCGGTACCACGGAGACCAGTTCTATTTAAAATCGGCGGAAGAAATGAAATCTCTGTTCCAAGGAGTTCCGGGAGCGGTTCGGAACACGATTGAAATCGTGGATCGGTGCAATTTGGAGATGGATTTCACGAAAACGCATCTTCCTATTTTTACGCCCCCAAATGGAAAAAAACAGGAAGGCTACCTTGAAGAACTGTGTTGCGAGCTGCTCAGAAAAAAAATGGGCGAGCAGATTCCTCAAGGGTATGTGGATCGGCTCCGCCACGAGCTGTCGGTGATTCGGAAGATGGGTTTTTCAGGTTACTTCTTAGTCGTGTGGGATTTTGTCCGCCATGCGCGCGAAAATTATGTTCCCGTAGGGCCGGGCCGGGGTTCTGTTGCAGGAAGCCTGGTCGCTTATGTCTTGGGGATTACGAGTTTGGATCCGATTCGACACGGTTTGATTTTCGAACGCTTCCTCAATCCAGAACGAATTTCGATGCCTGACATTGATATTGATTTTTGTTACGAGCGCCGCGATGAAGTCATCAACTATGTCGGCAAAAAATACGGCGAAGAAAGTGTAGCGCATATCATTACGTTTGGAACCATGGCAGCACGAGCGGTGATTCGGGATGTTGGACGCGTCATGGGGGTGAGTTATCAGGAAGTAGATCAGCTTGCAAAACTGATTCCTGCCGAGTTGGACATGACGATCGATCGGGCGCTGCATATGGAGCCCAGGCTCAGAGATTTGGTAAATTCAGATGAGCGAGTTCGGAAACTCATCGAGACTTCGAAAGCACTTGAGGGGCTCTCACGTCACGCTTCCACCCATGCCGCAGGAATCGTCATTTCAGAAGGACCGCTCTCCGATCATAGCCCGTTGTTTAAGGCCAATGACCAAATCACGACCCAATACGATATGGGAGCGGTTGAGCGCATCGGTCTTCTGAAGATGGATTTTCTCGGTTTGAAGACACTGACGGTAATAGACAAAGCCGCGAAACTTGTCCAGAGTCGCTGCGATGTTGAGATCGAAATTGAACGCATTCCACTGGATGATCCAGGGACCTATCAAATGTTAGGCCGCGGGGAAGCGATTGGGGTGTTTCAGCTGGAAAGTTCGGGCATGCGAGACCTGTTACGGAAGATGAAACCGAGTCGTTTCGGGGATCTTGTGGCTTTGCTCGCGCTTTTTCGTCCCGGGCCGATTGGGAGCGGTATGATTGATGATTTCATTCGAAGGATGCACAATCCTGCTTTGATCCAGTACGATCACCCGGTTTTGGTACCGATCCTCAAGGAAACGTACGGCATTATTTTGTACCAAGAGCAGGTGATGCAGATTGTTTCAACGCTTGCGGGTTTCAGCATGGCGAAAGCCGATTCACTCAGACGAGCGATTGGCAAAAAGATTCCTGAAATTATGGAACGTGAGAAAAAATCGTTCATCGACGGCGCGACGAAGAATCGAATTGACCCTAAAATCGCTGACCGAATTTGGAATCTAATCGAGTACTTTTCCGGTTACGGCTTTAACAAGAGCCACTCGACGGCGTATGCGTTCATCTCTTACCAGACTGCCTACTTAAAAGCGAATTATCCAAATGAGTATATGGCTGCCTTGCTCACATCAGAGCAAGACAATACGGACAAGATTGTTCGCTACATCGAGGAGTGCAAGCGGCTCCGGATTCCAGTGCTCCCGCCCTCCGTGAACGAAAGCTGCTCAGAGTTTGCCTGTGTCGGAGATACGATTCGGTTTGGTTTGAGCGCGGTAAAAAATGTCGGCCTGGGGTCTGTGGAGTCGATACTAGAAAGCCGCACAACGCAAGGTCGATTCAAGTCCTTACAAGATTTTACCGAGCGTGTCGATCTTCGGTTGTGTAATCGAAAGGTGCTGGAAAGTTTAATTAAGTGCGGGGCGTTCGATGATTTTGGATTGAAACGAGCGCAACTGATGGCCATGTTGGATTCGGTGTTGAATGCGGGCGCAAGAGTCCAACATGATCGACAACGAGGTCAATTGTCCCTTTTGACGCAAATGGGGACAAAGGAGAGCTTTTTTGACATTGTTACCTCGATCCCAAATGTTGAAGAGTGGGCTGAGAACGAATTGCTGGGCTATGAGCGGGAAATGCTCGGATTTTATGTGAGCGCGCACCCTCTTGCGAAGTATGAAAAAGCCCTTCGGACATTTGCGAGTGTGACGTCCGCTGGATTGCGAGATTTACGAGATCAAACGCAGCTGAGCATTGGTGGTGTCGTGAGTTCGAGAAAGGAAATTGTGACGAAGCGGGGAGATCGGATGGCCTTTATCGGCCTCGAAGATTTAGACGGTCGTTGCGAGGTGGTCGTATTCCCTGAGTTGTTCAAATCTTCATCTTCGTTGCTCCAAAAAGATGCGTGCGTATTTGTCCGTGGCAAGGTGAATGGGCGGGAGGACACGCCCAAGGTGATTGCCGAAGAAGTGATTCCCCTTGATGAAGTTAAGAGAAAGCAGGTCAGAATGGTTTCCATAGACCTGCTGACCGCTGGGTTGGATTTGCAAACCCTGGAGCAACTGAAGGAGATTTTGTCCCAGCATCCTGGAAAAACCCCCGTCCATATTAATTTTAAGGATTCGTCGGGTCGCAAAACCGTCCTCCATCCTGGGGATCGGTTTAGGGTTGAGACGAGTGAGCCATTGTTCGAAGAATTGGAGCGTCTGGTTGGTTCGGAAGCGGTTAAGATTAGCTGCTAATCCCCACCACTTTGAGGAATGTTACGGGGGACGCACCTTAAAGTGGTGGGGGGATCGAACCCGTTTAGTTGAAACGTGTTAGGAAAAAAAATCCATTGACACAGTAGAGGGAATTTGCTATTTTCTTGCGACATAAAGACTTAGCGCAACCGGTGTGAGGGGTTGGTTACGGTTCTTTAGCCGTTTCTACGTCAACAGCTTTGGTGGACCGGGAGGTAAGAATAATGACCAAAAAAGATATCGTCACCAAAGTCTCCAACGAGACCAATCTCACCCAGATAGATGTAAAAAGAATCGTCCAGCGCACCTTGGATTGTGTACTCGAGAGTTTGGAACGGGGTGAGACAGTCGAGTTGCGCAATTTTGGTGTTTTCAAGGTAAAGACCCGCAAGGGTAGAATTGGCCGGAACCCGAGGACCGGACAAGAAGTTCAGGTTCCCGAAAAGAAGGTAGTTGTGTTCAAACCGGGACTTGTTCTGAAAAATCAGGTGAAATAAGCTGAAGTGTGGAGGAAGCAATGTCAGTTAGAGGGAAGGTGAAGTGGTTTTCGAATGTGAAGGGTTATGGTTTTATCGAACAGGAAGGTGGACAAGACGTGTTTGTTCACTATTCCATGGTTCAAGGCCAAGGGTACAAAACACTGTCCGAAGGTGATGTGGTTACCTTCGATATCGTCCAAGGTGAAAAAGGACCCCAAGCCTCAAATGTCGTAAAGGAAGAGCCAGCAGCATCAGATCAAAAAAGCTAAGCCATCCTTTTTTCACTTAACCATTATTCTTACATCGAAGGTCTCGTAGGCGCAAATTTATATTTGGCCAGTGAGACCTTTGTTATTTTATGACCAGGAGACTCAAACGGTTTTACGTGTCTTCATCTCTGGAGGCAAGAGACAATCGTCACCAAAGTGGAAAGGAGGCGACCGTCCTTCTCACACAGGAGGAGACACATTATCTTAAACGTGTGCTGCGGATGAAACGGGGAGATCGGTGTCTTCTATTTGATCGGAGAGGAAGTGAATTCTTAAGCTGTCTGGACCGTGTCGATCCCAGTGGAAGGTGTGCAGTCAAGCTGCTTCGACCGATGACGCGTACGCGACGTGAGCGGTTCACACTGTCAGTCGCGCAATCAGTCCCGCAGCACAGGAAAATGGATGAGATCGTCCGCAAAGCAGCAGAGCTTGGGGTGTTTGAACTGATTCCTATGGTGACCGACCGCACTGTGGTACGAATGAGCAAGGAGCGCGAAGTTCAGGTGGATCAACGTTGGGACAGGTTGGTGGCCCAGACGCTGCAGCAATCGCGGATCGAAACGTTTCCCCAAATTCGACCGATGACATCGTTTCAAACCCTCTGCGCTGAACTCGAGAAGTTCGATCAAGTTTTTCTGTTTCATCCGTCTCCTGAAGCACGTCCCATTCGTGATTTGCTGCGTCCGCAGGCTGAAGGTGAATGCGGTGACGAGCATCGGTCGGTTCGCATTTTGCTTTTGATCGGGCCGGAAGGCGGGTTTACGGATCGAGAGATTAAGGCATCCCAAGCTTGCGGTGCGAAGCTTGTCCGGATGAGCACTGGAATCATGAAATCAGACACTGCGTTTGTTGCGGCAACGAGCTTGATTCGATGTATGTATGAGTAGCAACGTCATGCGAGGCCAACAACCCAAGCAATGGCCGAAGTAATTGCAACTGCACCGTCATTGCGAGGAAGCGAACCAGGCGAAGACGAAGCAATCTCAGAACCTAGATTGCTTCGGCATTGCTTTGGGACTCAGCCTCGCAATGACGGATGCGTGATGTCTTCGTCCTTGCCCGGATCGCTTCTTCGCAGTGACGAACCTTTTCGGAGGAAAACGGTTAAATTTTCAACGCTTGGATGTCGCTTGAATCAATACGAAACTCAAGCCATTCGGGAACAGTTTCTGCGAGGCGGCTATGAGGAAACTGGCGATGCTCAAGATGCGGATGTGTTCGTCTTAAATACGTGTTCGGTTACAAGCGAAAGTGACCGTCAAAGCCGTTATCTCATCCGCCGATTTCACCGTTCGAAGCCGGAGGGAAAAGTGGTGGTGACCGGTTGTTACGCAGAACGAAATAGGGAAGAAATTGAAGCCATTCCGGGCGTGACTCTGACCGTATTGAACCGAGAGAAATCAGAGCTCTATGACTTGTTTGAACGTCACGGTCGTGACCCAAGCTGTCTCAGACGAGCGGAACCTGCGCCGCGGCGGCGTTTTGCACCACTTCAAATTTCCCACTTTGAGGGACGAAGTCGCGCCTATGTGAAGGTTCAAGATGGATGTAATCATGCCTGTTCGTTTTGTAAGGTCGTGCTTGCGCGTGGTCCTTCTCGGAGCCGGCCGGTTGAGAAAGTCGTCGAAGAAGCGAGACGTCTTGTTGACGACGGCTATTTGGAAGTGGTTCTGACAGGGATTCAGTTGGGGGCGTACGGTTATGACCTCCGGAAACGTCAAATGCTTGTGGATCTGCTTGGGCTTTTGCCTCAAATCCCGGGGCTCGAGCGGATCCGTTTAAGTTCCATTGAGCCTACGGATGTGACGGATGAACTTATTTCTTCGATGGCTTCGAACCCAAAGGTTTGTCCTCATCTTCATATTCCGCTTCAAAGTGGCGCGGATCAAGTACTCGAGCGTATGAACCGCCGGTATCGAAGAAGTGCCTATACGGACTTGATACATCAGTTGAGGGGTTCCATAAACAATTTTGTACTGACGACGGATGTGATGATCGGGTTTCCTGGTGAAACGAGTGAAGATTTCGAGCAAACGGTCGAGGTTCTCGAGGAGACAGAGCCGTACAAGCTCCACATTTTTCCATTTAGTCCGCGCGAGGGAACGCGGGCAGCACGCTTTCAGAATACGGTCGCCTCGGATGAAGTACGCGGACGACGGCACCTAGCCTATCAGCTGGAAAAGAAGCTTCGGAGAAGGGTTCAAGAAAGATTTCTGGGCCATACGGTAGACGTTTTGGCGGAGGAAACACGACGCGGACAAGGTTGGACAACAGGGCGGAGTCGTCATTACCTCAAAGTGCGTTTCTCAGTTCCCGGAGCGCAGCCCGGGTTGTGCTATCCAGTGCGAATGACACAAATCGAGGGCGATGAGTTGCTTGGCTACGCAGTCGCAGACAGTGTTTTTCAATCTGACACATAACATGGAAACATATTCCTATTGGCTCTTGATTTGGAAGTATATGGGATGGATCGACGTTGTCTTTGTCATCGCGTTTGCGGTGGGTGTCTTCCTAGGCCTGAACAGAGGTTTTGGGAAAATGTTGCGTCGGGTGAGTGAAGTTTTGGTGGCGCAGGTCGTTGTACTCGAATATTACCAAGCTCTTGCGCAGGCGGTTCACGTTCGTATTCCGATTCCAATTCAGCTGCTTGAGATCTTTATGTTTGCTGCTCTCGCGATTGGGTCGATTCTCGCTATTTTATTTTTGTTTCAGGTGTTATCTGCAATTGTGTTCATTGAAGCAACACCGTTTGTAAGAAATATATTGGGAGGGATCATCGGTGGCGTTTATTTTGTTTTACTGCTGGGCCTTCTTTCGTCCTTTTTATTGATGTTTCCAAATCCGTGGATGCATGACAGCTTTCATAAAAGTGCCCTGAGCGGCCCTTTTCTGGCAGAGCTGACTCCCCAAGTGCACGGGTGGGCGAAGTCGTTCATTCTGGAACGTCTATCGGCACCGTGAAACTGCTTGCACCGTTTTCTCCTCCACCTCAACCCATTCACTCCGAAGGGGGAACCGAGAGGGTGAGGGGGTTGAAACCGCTCGACCGGTCTTTTTATAATCGTTGTACTCAGATTGTTGCGTATGAATTGATTGGAAAGATCCTTACCTTTCGCGAAGGACAGTCGCTACTACGCGGCCGAATCGTCGAGACAGAGGCTTATCTCGGCAAGGAAGATCGAGCGAGCCACGCGTATCGGGGTGTGACGCCTCGGAATCGTGTCATGTTCGGGCCGCCGGGCTTTAGCTATGTCTATTTTACTTATGGGAATCATCACTGTTTGAATATTGTGACGGAGCTGGAGGGCATGCCAGGAGCGGTATTGATTCGAGCCGCAGAGCCGCTGACGGGGATTTCGGTGATGAGGAAGCGGAGGAGGCAGGAGGCAACGGTACAATTAACGAATGGCCCGGGAAAGTTAACACAAGCGTTTGGAATTACACGGGAACATTCCGGCCGTGATATGACCACCGAACCTCTTTGCGTTACTGAGGCGCGCGATGACAAAGACATAGACTTTTCCTCGGTCCATATTCGAGCCGCAACGAGGATCGGCATCCGCCACGGGAAAAAGTTGCCGTTTCGATTTTATCTGATGGGCAATCCTTTCGTTTCGGCAGGTTGATCGATGGCTTTCAGCGAGCAAGTGATTGATCAAGTCCAGCAAGCGAGCGATATTGTGGATGTGGTTTCTTCTTATGTTCCGCTCAAGCGGGCAGGTCGTAACTATAAAGCGCTTTGTCCGTTTCATCACGAAAAAACCCCGTCTTTTATGGTGAATCCCGACAAGCAAATCTTTCACTGCTTCGGTTGTGGCGTTGGAGGCGATGTCTTTTCATTCGTGATGAAACATGAACAGATGGGCTTTCCGGAAGCGCTCCGGCATCTGGCCGATCGCGCACGGATTTGTCTCCCCGAAGCTAGTGACACAACACCGGAAGCGCGTTCTCTCAACGAGCGGTTGTATCAGATTTATGCCCTTGCTTCAGAATTTTATCATACTCGTCTGACGAATCCTGCACTGGGAGAGCAGGCACGATCGTACTTGGCCAAACGTAGTTTTGATCTAGAGGCGGTTAAGACGTTTCAGTTGGGTTTTGCACCCCCCGAATGGCGCGCACTTCTTCAGATGTTGACCAAAAAAGGATTTCGGGACGAAGAACTGCTTCGTTCCGGGTTGATTGTCCGATCGGTCCAAGGCGAAGCGTATGACCTTTTTCGAAACCGTATCATATTCCCCATTATGAACGCGCAAGGCAAGCTGATCGCATTTGGTGGTCGGGTTCTGGGTGATGAAACGCCCAAATATCTGAACTCACCTGAAACCTCAATTTTCAAGAAGCGGAAGGAGCTGTATGCACTCCACCTTGCGAAACGATTTATTTCTGCCCCTGGTGCCATTCGCCGTGTCCTCATAACGGAAGGCTATCTGGACTGCATTCGCCTTTACATGAGTGGTTTTCAAAATGTGGTTGCGAGTCTAGGGACTTCGCTGACCGAAGAGCACGTTCGGAATCTCAAGCGTTATGCAGATGAAGCGATTGTGATTTTTGATCCGGATCCGGCAGGTGAACAAGCATCGTTGAGAAGTCTGGACCTTTTTCTTGAGGAGGGGATGGCGGTTAAAGTGCTCTCACTCCCTCAGGGGATTGATCCGGATGACTTCGTTCGGGCGCGCGGACCAGAGGCGATGAAGCCGTTGATAGAAGAAAGCCAGGATTTTTTTGACTTTAAGCTTCGTGTCCTTCTCGCGCGTTACAACCGGTCGGATTCACTTGGACTCTTGAAGGTTACAGGAGAGTTTTTAGACAGTATTTCCAAAATTAAGAATGCGGTACTTGTAGACCGCTATTTAAAACGGTTGTCAGCGAATTTAGGTGTTGAAGAAACATCGTTACGTTCTGAATTAAAGAAGTTGAAACAGAAGCAGACGTCACTCCGGTTCACCAAACCAGCCGGCTCGCAAGTCGGCCAGACGAGTGACAAGGAGGGACCATTTGAGAATATCCTCCTAAGTTTACTCCTTAATGAACCGATGCATTTAACCGTTTTCCAGGAGATGTTTCCTCATTTTGTGTTTTCGAGCGAGAAAGCAAATAAGGTGCTCCATCTGCTCGGCCAAATGGCTCATGAAGAGGCGCTGTCTCGGCATTCGGCTTCAAAATTGTTGAATCGGGTCAGAGACCCTGAGTTGAAAAACTACGTCAGTAACTTGCTCGTCAGGGAGTGGGGCTCAGCGCGCGATCGGGACCGTGCATTTCATGACTGTATGGAACGGCTGAGGAAGGGGGAACGATCGGAGCAGCTCAAAGCGCTTCGCCATCAGATTTCGCAGGCAGAAAAGACAGGTGACGAGAAGCTGGTTCTCCAGTATGTTAGGGAATATCAAGGGTTACTTGGAAAGGGGTGACGTGAGGTAAGGATTTAGTCCGGTTTTCTCATCAATTTGGCGGATTGATGAGAAAACCGCTTTGGACGCACGAAGTTGCGTCCAAAGTTTTGCGCCCCTGTCAAAACGGGGCGCAAAAGACAACCCCTGTGGTACAAATGGACAAGCCCATTTGCACCACAGCCTCTTCGAGGGCATTTCTCATTGGCGATGAGAAATGCGGGTTAGGATTCTATGAAGAGGGAAAGAAGGTTTAAGAAAATTCGTCAGAAGAAGCGAAACCGGAATGCCAAAGGCCGAGGTCTGGATTCTCGGCGCGATTCAAAGCATTCGCCGAAATCGAGGCCCTGCTTGGAGAAAGAGACTGTGTCTATCACCAGAAAAGTCCATGGCCGTACAAGGAAGAAGAAAACACTAGCTTCTGAGGCAGCCAGTTTGAAACGAGGCGGAACCGCTTCTTATCAGGCGGACTTAGATCAGCTTGTCTCGTTAGGCAAGCGGCAAGGCTATGTCACTTATGAGCAAATCAACAGTGTATTTCCACGCGAAACCACTTCTTCCGAAAGGATCGAGGAAATACTAAACGCACTTTCTGAGCGGAATATCGAGGTGACGACGAGCCCGATTCAAAAGGGGGCCGGCGTTGAAGAAGAAAGTCAAGTGAAGAAGGAGAGGAAAGAAATAGCTCTACCTCGTAAAGAATTTCCGATTCAAGAAGAAGAATATGAACGCGCCCGCATGGATGATCCTGTTCGGACCTATTTGCGTCAAATGGGTCAGATTCCGTTGCTGACGCGGGAGCAGGAAATCGCGCTCGCGAAGCGCATTGAAGATGAAGAGGCGAAATTGGCGACCACGGTGTTTGAAACGAAAGCGGCACGATATGAGGTGTTGTGCTTGGCAAATCAAATTGTGAACAATGAGGTCAGCTTAGAATCCATCATTGATGAAGACGAGGCATCCAAACTCCAGTTCACGAAGCGAAAGTTACAAAGTCTAACGCGCAAGCTTCGTGCGTCGCGCAAAGATGCTGACTTAGTCCCGCTCCTGAAGCAGTTCAATCTGAATGTCGGGATCGTCGAACAAATTATTGCCAATTTGCGTTCCAAACTCAATGAGCTTAAGCGGAACGAAAAGGCGATCGAGCAACTTAGGAGAACAGAGGTTCGGGGACAGATTGGTGCCCTGATGGAACGGAACAAAGAAATTCTCAGTCAGATCGGCGAGACGGAAAGTGCGGTTTATGAGCATATGAAGCGGATTCAAAAACGTGAGCGTGAGCTTTCTCGGGCGAAGAAAGATTTAGTCGCTGCGAATTTGAGGCTCGTGGTGAGCATTGCCAAAAAATACACGAACCGAGGGCTCACGTTCTTGGATTTGATTCAGGAAGGCAATATCGGTTTGATGAAAGCGGTAGATAAATTCGAATACAAGCGGGGTTACAAATTTTCTACTTATGCGACCTGGTGGATCCGCCAGGCAATTACGCGTTCGATTGCGGACCAGGCGCGAACGATCCGCATTCCGGTGCACATGATCGAGACGATCAATAAATTTTTCCGTGCGTCGCGACATCTGGTTCAGGAATCGGGCCGCGAGCCGACTCCGGAAGAAGTGGCGCGTGTGATGAAGATGCCGGTTGAAAAGGTGAAGGGGATCCTGAAAATTGCGCAGGAGCCCATCAGCCTTCAGACGCCTGTGGGCGAAGAAGGAGACACGAGCTTTGGCGATTTTATCGAGGACAAAGGCGCCGTTTCTCCAGCGAATGCGACTGCTTATTCCATGCTCAAAGAGCAGATGGATGAGGTTTTGGACACGATTACAGAGCGCGAGGAAAAAGTTTTGAGGCTTCGGTTCGGGATCGGGGATGGTTACTCACGGACGCTCGAGGAGGTAGGGAAAATCTTTAATGTTACGCGCGAGCGCGTCCGTCAAATTGAGGCGAAGGCGCTTCGAAAACTAAGGCATCCAACGCGTTCGCGGAAGCTGAAAAACTTTTTAGACTTGAAGTTCAAGGACTAGTCCCCCACCACTCTTGAAATGATGTGCCCTATATTGTTCAAACCACCAAAATTGAACGTGGTTGGGATTAGCCGGTGAAATGACGAAATTCTCCGCCAGAAAACGCGGTGGATTCGCCCTGTCGTTTGGCGGAGAATGACAAACGGCCCTGTTGCTTGAGCAACCACTGATGAGATGAGGAGAACGTTCGGATATGCCAACACGAGAAGAAGTCATCGAAGCAGTGAAACAAGTATACGATCCAGAAATTCCGGTCAATGTGTACGATCTCGGTCTCATTTATGAAATCAACGTTCAGGGTCAAAAGGTAGTGTTGAAGATGACGTTGACGAGCCAAGGCTGCCCCTCCGCTCGCGAGTTGCCGGATATGGTCCGCACGCGAATCGCGGTGTTGCCGAACGTACAGGACGTAGACGTCCAATTGGTTTGGGATCCAGCGTGGAATCCCTCCATGATTAGTCCCCAAGGAAAGCAGATCCTAAAGCTTGAGGATGAGTATTAGCTTTTCTTGACCGATGGATAAGGTGCGGCGTCTATACGAAGAGTCGCGTGTCTCCTTTCGGGCCGGTGATTTAAGCGAAGCCATCTCAAAATTGGAGGAAGCGGTGTCTTTAGATCCTGAAGATCCAGACGTACTGGAAGCGTTGGGTGTGTGCTATTCTAAAATAGACCGACTGGACGATGCGATCGGTATGATGAAGCGCTTGGCCAAAGTTTCCCCCAATCACATCATGGCACATACTAATCTCTCCCGGTTTTATGTTCAAAAGGGAATGATTTTGGAAGCGGAACAAGAACAAGCCGAAGCACGTCTGCTTTCCTGGAAAGCAGAATTGAAAGCTCAAAAGGAAACGCAAAGCCAGGAAGCGAAAGAGAAAACGTCAGAAGAACAAGAACGAGAGCGGGTGAGAGAAATTGAAGATCGGATCATTCGGTATCAAAAAGTGATTGCATTGGATCCAGACGACGTGCTTGGTTATTTCAGTTTGGGGAGCGCTTATTTGGAAGCGAAACGCGTCGAGGACGCAAAGGAAGCGTTTTCGCGGGCGGTTGAAGTCGATCCCCATCACAGCCAGAGTTATCTGAACCTGGGTCTTGCGTTGGAATCTCTCGAGCAGAAAAGCAAAGCAATTCGCGTTTACGAGCGGGGAATTCAAGTGGCTGAGGCGCGCGGCGATATGATCCCGCTTCGAAAAATGGAAGCGCGTTTGAAGATGCTTCGATGATCGAGTCCGGGCCTGTAGCTCAATCGGTTAGAGCAGCGGACTCATAATCCGTTGGTTCCTGGTTCGAGTCCAGGCGGGCCCAAGATTCGCGGTTCCGAACGGTGGAGAAATAAAGGAAACCGTGAAACGAATTTGCCATGAGAATTTTACACCGCTACTGCCTTCGTGAACTCGTCGCGCCATTTTTGCTCTCCTTGGTGCTTGTCACTTTCATTTTTCTCGTGGCCAATTTGTTTACACTCGCGGACCTGGTGATTAATAAAGGTGTGAGCTTCTTCGAGGTGTTGAAACTGCTCGTTTTGATGATCCCAGAATTATTGGGTTTTATTTTGCCGACCGGCACCTTGGCAGCTGTCCTTCTTGTTTTCGGCGCCTTTGCTCAAAACAACGAAATCCTCGCCATGAAGGCAAGCGGACTTCATTTGTTTCATGTCTTTGCGCCGGTCGTGGCGATCGCGTTCTTCCTGAGCTTGTTTTCGCTTTTTTTGATCGATCAACTGCAACCTGCTTCCGAATACCGTTCTCGTCAAATCGTCCGCAAAATGTTGGTTCAGAGGCCCGCCGCATATTTGGAAGCCGGCCGATTTGTCAAAGATTTCCAAGATTACACCTTTTGGATCAATAAAGTGGATGGGAATCGGCTTAAGGGCGTCACGATTTTTCAGCATTTGGAGGATAAACCCACAAGAACGATCATGGCTGAATGGGCAGAGATCATTCCATCAGAAGATGAAAAATCGTTTGCCTTGAGACTTCACAGTGGTACAAGTGATGAAGTCAATCCGGAAGACCCAAGTGTTTTTTATAAGCTCGACTTTAAAACGCTGTTGCTTCAAGACATCGTGCTTGGGCGCGAGCGCGGTGGGGTAGATAAGAAAGAGAAGGAGATGTCGATCGATGAACTGCTGTATCGATTAAAGCATGATGCGACCGTCAAGAGTGTGCCGAAGCGCGAGCGGACGTTTAAAGCGGAAATTCATAAGAAAATTTCATTTTCCTTTGCGACACTCGTTTTTGTCCTGGTTGGTTTGCCTGCTGCGATTCTAAGTCGGCGCGGGGAGGCTGTGGTGAGTTTTAGCGTGGCAATGGGTATGGTGGCTATTTATTATGTTTTGTTTGTGGCTGGGCGGACGGCCGCGGTTTTCGGGTATTTGCCTGCCTGGATTGCTCTTTGGTTGCCCAATGTGTTGCTTGTTGCGGTTGCCTTATTCCTCGGGAGGAAAGTGGTGCAGTTGTAAGTGCTGGAGATGTTTGGTAATATAATCGAAATTGTTCTTTCTGAATTTGGTGATGCGCGGTAGGGCTAGGAGATGATCGCTCCCGCCGGATTTGGGCGGGGGAGGAAAGTCCGGGCTCCATAAGGCAGAGTGCTCCGTAATTCGGAGGCTTACGTCCCGAAAGGGGTGTAAGACGGAAAGTGCCACAGAAAAAAAACAGCTCCTCATTTTTTTGGGGGGTCAAGGTGAAACGGCGGTTTAAGAGACCACCGGTCCAACGGCAACTGCGGACGCATGGCAAACCCCACTTGGAGAAAGACTGAATAGAAGACGATCGGCTTGCCCTTAAAAGACGTCGAGCCAGGGAATAGCCTGTTCCCTGTCCCCCACCACTTTAAGGTGATAATCTTTGGACACACCTTAAAGTGGTGGGGGACTAAAGTCTTGGGTTAGTCGCATGAGATTTCGTGAGAGCGGAATCCTAGACAGATGATCATCGTCCCCCACTACTTTAAGGTTCGTCCCCTGTGACATTCCTTAAAGTAGTGGGGGATTACAGAACTCGGCTTAACTTAGCGTTACCGCGCAATCTCCACTTTTGCACAATGTAAACGGGTGCGTGGCACCAAACTTTTTCTTGGTTTTTGCTGTTGACTCTGGCGGTTCTTTGAGGTATTATTACGCTCGTTCGCCTTTTAAACTGGTCCTGTGAGGCCGGAAAAGGTATCAAATGAAAATCGAAAGACGAGAAAAGATTAAGATAAGCTCACTCAAATAGTGAGCTATTTTTTTACCTACGAACTGGAACATTATGACACACTCAAGAGAAATCATTAATTCAGAGGAAATGAACCGTGCGATGGTGAGAATCGCGCACGAGATCCTTGAGAAGAACAAAGGAACAGAAGGACTGGCCTTAATCGGGATCCGTACAGGGGGTGCCTATCTGGCAAAGCGGTTTCAAGAGAAAATTCATGCCGTGGAAGGATGTGAGGTTCCGCTTGGGCTCCTCGATATTACGATGTATCGCGATGACTTGACTGAAATCGGCCCGCAGCCGAATGTTGGCGAGACCGACATCAGTTTTGATGTGAACGGAAAAAACGTCGTGCTCGTAGATGACGTTTTGTTTACCGGTCGTACGATTCGATGCGCACTCGACGCCTTAATCGATTTAGGGCGGCCGCGGTCGATACAGCTTGCTGTGCTCGTGGACCGGGGTCACAGGGAACTGCCGGTCAAACCCGACTATGTGGGAAAAAATATTCCGACCGCAAGACACGAAGAAGTGGTGGTGAAATTTAAAGAGCATGACGGCGAAGATAGCGTTTGTATCGTTGAGAGGAGCCCCGATGTGGAAGCGTAAAGATTTGGTGGGCTTGAGGGATTTGACAGCTGAGGAGATCAATCTCGTTCTCGACACTGCGAAAGCGTTTCAGGAAATTTCGCTTCGTCCCGTGAAAAAAGTACCGACCCTTCGCGGCCGGACAGTCGCGAATCTTTTTTTTGAGCCGAGTACACGTACACGAATTTCATTCGAGCTGGCGGAGAAGCGTTTGAGCGCCGATACGATTAACTTTACGAGCTCAAGTTCGAGTACCGTGAAAGGGGAAACGCTTCGAGATACGGTGCTCAATATTGAGTCACTGAAGGTGGATATTATCGTCATGCGTCATTTTGCTTCGGGTGCACCGCATCGGCTCGCTCAAGCACTTCCTGTGAGTGTGATCAATGCGGGTGATGGGATGAATGAACATCCAACGCAAGCACTGTTGGACATGTTTACGGTTCGGGAAAAGAAGGGAACGGTTGCCGGAATCAAAATTGCATTTGTGGGTGATATCTTGCACAGCCGAGTGGCGCGATCTAACGTTTGGGGCTTGACGAAACTTGGCGCACGCGTGACCCTCTGTGGACCTAGGACGCTTTTACCTAAGGGTGTGGAAACATTCGGCGTTCATGTCACGACTGATCTCGAAGAAGCAATCCATGATGCGGATGTGATCAATTTACTTCGGATTCAAGCGGAGCGGCAGAGCGAATGTTACTTTCCAAGTATCCGCGAATATGCGAATAACTACCAAATCAACCGCGAGGTGTTAAAGCACGCCAAGCCTGATGTGTTGATCATGCATCCAGGCCCTGTCAACCGAGGTGTGGAAGTATCGAGCGATGTGATGGACGGCCCTTATTCGGTCATTCTCGATCAGGTGACGAACGGTCTTGCCGTGCGAATGGCGGTATTGTATCTCTTAAGCGGCGTCCGGAAAAAGAGGTGGGGAACAGTTCCTGTTTCGCCAAATCAGACATGAACCTCCTAATTAAACAAGTTCATATCATCGATCCGAAAAATGAAGTGGATGGCGTTTTTGATCTTTCGATTGAAAACAGCGTCGTCAGAGAAATCAATAAAGAAATTTCATCACAAGTAGGCGAAGTGATCGATGCGAAAGGCCTTTATCTGTTTCCTGGTTTGATCGATTTGCACGTTCATTTTCGTGAACCTGGTTATGAGCAGAAGGAAACCATTCAAAGCGGCGCAAAAGCTGCTTTAAAAGGCGGATTTGTGGCGGCAGTCACGATGCCGAATACGAATCCACCCTGTGACCACCAAAGCGTCATTGACAATATGATCCGAAAAGCGAACGAGGTGCCGTTTTACATTTATCCTGCCGCGACGTTGACGAAAAATCGAGCTGGTGGTGAGCTTTCTGAGATGGCGGATTTAAGGAAGGCAGGCGCCCGGGCGGTAACCGACGATGGAGATTGGATCAGTGATTCACTTCTGATGCGGCGGGCCATGGAATATGCCTCGATGCTGAATCTTTTGGTCGTTAGCCATGCTGAAGACAAGCGGCTCACGGCAATGGGGGCCATGAACGAGGGGATCATGTCCACTCAACTGGGTCTCAAAGGCATTCCGAACGCAAGCGAGGACGTGGCGGTAAGTCGAGACATTTTATTGGCGGAGCTCACGGGCGTACGGCTTCATTTAACTCATATCTCTACAAGAGGAGCGGTCGAGCAAATTCGACTGGCCAAAAAAAGAAAAATTTCGGTGACAGCTGATGTAACGCCCCATCACTTGACACTCACGGACGAGGCGCTCGCCGGTTACGATACAAATTTTAAAATGATGCCGCCGTTAAGGACCGAGGCGGATCGGAAAGCGGTAGTCGACGGGCTCATAGACGGGACGATTGATGCGATTGCCACAGACCATGCGCCCCACACCGAAGAGGAGAAGATGGCGGAATTTCAAGATGCCCCAGTTGGCGTTACGGGACTGGAAACCGCTCTTGGGGTGGTGCTCACAGAGTTCTACCACCGGAAGTTGATGGATCTAAACAGCGTCGTTCGACGGATGTCTGCGAATCCAGCGGAAATTTTGAAATTACCGCCTGGCTTTGGCGAGATCCGTGTTGGGACAGAAGCAAACCTCACGCTCGTAGACGTCAATCAAGAATGGACGGTGAAGAAGGAAAACTTCGTTTCCAAGTCACAAAATTCTTGCTTCATCGGTAAGAAACTGAAAGGAAGAGCAGTTGCAACCATATGTCGCGGGCGGTTATGGCGCTTCGCCACACTGGTTCCTGAGGCGGTCGAGCAAGCACCGTTAAATCAATGCCGAAAGCAATCTTAGGGTTAGAAGACGGGCTTGTCTTTGAAGGGAGTTCCTTTGGTGTGGAAGGGGAAGCCTACGGCGAGGTCGTCTTTAACACCTCGATGTCGGGTTACCAGGAAATTTTGACCGACCCTTCCTACAAAGGACAGATTGTAACGATGACAAATCCGCACATCGGTAACTACGGTGTCAACCAAGCCGATGTCGAGTCGCGGCGACCTTGGGTGGAAGGTTTTGTCGTGCGGGAACTGAGCTCGGTTGTGAGTAACTGGCGTTCCGAAATGTCACTTCCTGAGTATCTGGCCAACTGCAAGATCATCGGCATTCAAGGGATCGACACTCGAAAGCTTGTCAAACACCTAAGAGATCATGGCGCGAAGAAAGGGGTGCTTTCCACCGTTGATCTCGATTCCAAACGCCTCGTCGTGAAGGCAAAAGATTCTCCCAGTATAGTCGGCATCGATCTTGTGAAAGAAGTGACATGTGAGAAGCCATACGATTTTCGTGAAACCCTGCCCAGTGAATTTCATTGGCCCGCTAAAGGCATGTCCACCTCTTATGCTGGGCCCAAGCGGCGTGAGCATTTTATCGTTTGTGTGGATGGTGGAATCAAATGGAACATGTTACGGAAGCTCAATCAACACAACTTCCGCGTAAGAGTGGTTCCAGCCAATACGACTGCGGAAGATATTTTGGAACTAAAACCGGAAGGTGTTTTTTATTCAAACGGCCCTGGCGATCCGGAACCCGTAACGTATTTGTGGGGCGAGATGCGTAAGCTGATTGGAAAAATTCCGATTTTTGGGATTTGTCTTGGCCATCAGATGGTCGGTCTTGCGCTCGGCGGAAGGACATTCAAGTTGAAATTCGGCCACCGGGGCGGCAATCATCCGGTCCTGGATTTGAAATCGAAACGGGTAGAAATCACCTCTCAGAACCACGGCTTTTGTGTCGACATGGATTCCCTTCCTAAGGATGAAATCGAGTGTACGCACATCAACTTAAATGATCAGACTCTTGAAGGCCTTCGACACAAGAAGTATCCCCTTTTTGCCGTTCAGTACCATCCGGAAAATTCTCCAGGACCTCACGATTCAGATTATTTGTTCAGTCGTTTTTACGCTATGGTTGACCATGGCGTGTGGTGAAGGAAGCCTCGTTTTATGCCAAAACGGACGGATATTAAGAAAATCCTGATCATTGGTTCCGGACCCATTATCATTGGGCAGGGGTGTGAGTTTGACTATTCAGGTTCGCAAGCCTGCAAGGCTCTTAGAGAAGAAAGCTATCAAGTTGTGCTCGTCAATTCAAATCCAGCCACGATCATGACGGATCCCGAAGTTGCTGATCGAACGTACATTGAGCCGATTACGTCCGAAGTGTTAGAGCAAATTATCGAGCGGGAACGTCCAGACGCGTGCCTCGCGACCATGGGTGGCCAAACCGGTCTCAACACGGCGGTGGAAGCGTATGAAAAAGGGATTTTTGACCGCTATGGCGTAGAAATGATCGGGGTGAATTATGCAGCCGTGAAGAAGGCAGAGGACCGACACGAGTTCCAACAGGCGATGCAACGTATCGGCCTTGATTTGCCGCGTTCCGAATGCGCCTATTCGGTGGAGGAAGCGATCGAAGCCGCGAAACGAATCGGTTTTCCCGTCGTCGTACGGCCAAGCTTTACCCTCGGCGGTTCTGGAAGCGGCATTTGCTTTAATGAGGACAGCCTTCGGCGAGTCGTCCGGCTCGGCCTGGAATACAGCATCGTGCGTGAAGTACTCATTGAAGAATCGGTTTTGGGTTGGAAAGAATATGAGCTTGAGGTGATGCGAGACTGTAGGGATAATTTTGTCGTCATTTGTTCCATTGAAAATTTCGATCCGATGGGAATTCATACGGGCGATTCGATTACGGTTGCGCCGGCTCAGACGCTTACCGATAAGGAGTATCAGAGAATGCGGGACGCCGCGCGGAGGGTCATCTCTGAAATCGGGGTGGAGACAGGCGGTTCGAATATTCAGTTTGCTGTTCATCCGGTGACGGGCCGTATGGTTGTGATTGAAATGAATCCGCGCGTTTCTCGGTCTTCAGCGCTTGCCTCTAAAGCGACTGGGTTTCCCATCGCAAAATTTGCAGCGAAGCTTGCCGTTGGGATGACCTTGGATGAGATTCCGAATGACATTACGAAATACACGCCCGCCGGTTTCGAACCGAGTATCGATTACTGCGTCGTCAAGGTTCCTCGATTTGCCTTTGAAAAGTTTGAGGGGGTAGACGACACGCTTTCGACACAGATGAAGTCTGTGGGAGAAACGATGGCGATCGGCAGGACTTTCAAGGAAGCGCTTCAAAAGGGCCTGCGGGGCCTCGAGATCAGGAGAAGTGGTCTTGGCGGCGACGGCCGTGACGAAATTTTTGGCGAAGAAATCAGTTCAAAGGAAGCGTTGTTGAAATTGATAGACCGCGCGAAGCAAGATGAACCCCTTCGAGAAAAGATTGCGGAGTATCTCCGTATTCCAAAATCGGATCGACCATTTTATATTAAGTACGCCTTTTACGCAGGTCTGACCTCGCAAGAAATATTTGAGCTTACGAAGATCGATCCATGGTTTCTGGAGCAGATCAGACAAATCGTCGAGATGGAAAGAGAATTGTTGTCTGTAGGGGCGCACGGCCGTGCGCCCCTACTCCTGCTACGCAAAGCGAAACAATTCGGCTTCTCCGATCAGCAAATTGCGTTCTACTGGGATCAAACGGAATCTGATATTCGTGCACTTCGCAGAGCGCACGGAATCGAGGCCGTCTATAAACTCGTAGATACTTGCGCTGCGGAATTCAAGGCGTACACGCCGTACTTTTATTCGACCTATGAGGAGGAAGACGAGTCCGTTACAAGTGAAAAGAAAAAAATTATGATCCTCGGAGGAGGTCCCAACCGAATTGGACAAGGGATCGAATTCGACTACTGTTGTGTTCACGCGGCACTTGCGTTAAAAGAACTAGGCTATGAAACCATTATGGTGAATTCAAACCCCGAGACGGTCAGCACGGATTACGACACATCGGATAAACTTTTTTTTGAGCCGCTCACACTGGAGGACGTTTTAAACATAGCGGATCGTGAGAAACCGGACGGCCTCGTTGTTCAACTCGGGGGCCAAACCCCGCTTAATCTCTCGAGCGGCTTAGAAGCGGCCGGCCTCAAGATTTTGGGGACGTCTACGCGGTCGATTTATATGGCGGAGGATCGGAAGCAGTTTCGGGCCCTGCTCGACAAACTCGGAGTCCGGCAGCCAAAAAGCGAAACCGTTTTTACAGCGGAGGAAGCCTTTCAGGTTGCTCAAGCCATTGGTTACCCGGTTCTGATCCGGCCTTCTTTTGTCCTAGGTGGGCGTGCGATGGAGATTATTTATGATGACGTACAGCTGAAAAAATACATCCGGCATGCGGTAGAAGCAAGCGACAGAAAGCCGGTCCTGATTGACAAGTTTTTAGAAAATGCAATAGAGGTGGACGTCGATCTCATTGGAGACGGGAAAAATTTTGTCGTGGGAGGAGTTCTGGAGCACATAGAAGAAGCAGGCGTTCATTCGGGCGATGCGGCGATGGCACTTCCTCCGTTTACGCTTTCAAAAAAATTGATTTCCGAGCTCAAGGAAAAAACAAAACAACTCGCGGCTGAACTCGACATCGTCGGCTTAATGAATGTCCAATACGCTATTCAAGATGGCGAGATTTATTGTTTGGAGGTAAACCCGCGGGCTTCTCGGACCGTGCCTTTCGTGAGTAAGGCCATTGGTATTCCACTCGCGAAACTTGCTGCGAAAGTGATGATCGGCAAAACGCTCAAAGAGCTTGGGTTTACGGAGGAGGTGGTGCCGCGCCATTTTTCGGTCAAAGAGTCTGTCTTTCCATTTGTGAAGTTTCCCGGTGTGGATATCATCCTGTCACCGGAGATGAAATCAACGGGCGAGGTGATGGCGATTGATGAAGATTTTGACCTCGCGGTCTACAAATCCCAGCAGGCGGCATACTGCAGCGTTCCTGTTTCAGGGCGGGTGTTTATCAGCGTCAAGGATGAGGACAAAAAAAAGGTGGTTCCGGTAGCCCAAGAGCTTTTGCGGCTTGGATACGAGCTTGTGTCGACGCAGGGCACAAGTCGGGTTTTGGAAGCCCACGGTGTAAAAACCGAAGTCGTGAAGAAGATTGCTGAAGGGCATCCGAATGTGGCCGACAAAATTCGGGCGAAAGAAATCGGTCTCGTCATTAACACGCCAACCGGTAAGGGGCCGATGTTGGATGAAGCAAAGATCCGTTCTCTCGCTGTTTCGTTTAACATTCCTTGTATTACGACATTGAACGCAGCCCGCGCCATTGTGCGTGCTGTGAAGTCATTCCGCAAGCGTGGACTGACTGTCAAGTCACTCCAAGAGTATCACGAATTGAACAGCAACGTCATTGCGAGGACGCAATTCAGGCGATGACGAAGCAATCTTGCATTCTGAGATTGCTTCGGCAATGCTCCGGTACGCTGCCTCGCAATGACGGACGTGGATGAAAAGGTCATGTATGACGAAACAGTAACGATTCTTGAGAATCAAAAAGTGAACGCTCAATATTACAAGCTTGTTTTTTCCTCCAAGCGGATTTCCCGGCGCGTTCGAGCTGGTCAATTCGTCAATCTTCAAGTTGAAGACAGTTCAGATCCACTGCTCAGAAGGCCGCTGAGTTACTACCGGGTGCGCAGTGAGCGGGTCGAACTTCTGTATGAAGTGTTAGGGCGGGGCACGGCACTCTTAGCGCAAAAAAAACGAGGTCACAAAGTTAACGTGTTGGGGCCGCTTGGCCACCCTTTTTCACAGACTCTAAACGGGAAGCGCCGCCTCCTCGTGGGCGGCGGTGTTGGCGTTCCACCCCTTTTGTTTCTTGCAGAGCACGCCGGTAGGGAAAAGCACGCACCGGTTTTTCTGATTGGCTGTAAGTCAAAGGGCGAAGTACTTCCAAAGCGGGAACTTTCGAATGTGAAGGGAGAAGTTCTCTACGCCACGGAGGATGGTTCCTACGGCCAAAGAGGACTCGTTACCGTTTTGCTTCAAAAGTTGCTTGAAAAAGGGGATCCCAAATCGTGGTTTATTCAAACGTGTGGTCCCCATGCGATGCTGGCTGCTGTGATGAAGCTGGCGCGTCAATTTGGCGTTGAAGGCGAAGCTTCCATTGATGAGCGAATGGCTTGTGGTGTCGGTGCCTGTTTGGGATGTGTTGTCGAGACGAGAGAAGGATTTAAAACGAGCTGTGTAGAAGGCCCGGTATTTTCATTTCGTGATTTGGTAGGATAGGAGCAGCAGAAAGGACAAAAAGGTCGTAATTTGGTGGCATATGAGTAGACGAAGACGAACGCAAAGACGGTCTCTGAAGAGGCGAAGCCGGCGAAGACCGAAATTGAGACGTCCATACCGTTTCATGAGAAAACGTCTGCGGAAGATAAGACGTGCGGGAACGAGAAGCTCAACACGGTCGGAACGTGCAATCTCAGTAGGTGTCGAACTTGAAACGTATTCTATCTCAGTGCCTGAGTACCGGATTTCGCGCGAGCTGCATTTCCCCCGGCGCGGCATTGCAGAGTTGGGTGAGCGCTTTACGAAAGATGCCAGTATTGGAAGCGAGTACAACAGTAGGGTTTTTTATACCGTTCGGGAAGCGTTCTTCTTACTTAAAAATGGTCTGCGCAAGTACATTCACTACCGATCCTCGCCCGAAGAACATGATTACCGCACTTTGTTTCCCATTGGGGGATGGACAGACCGATTTGCAGGCAGCCACATTCACATGGCGCTTGGAAAGAAAAAGTTTGAGTATCGTCGCGCGCGGTTGCTTGCACGGCGCTTGCACAGCCATATTCCGTTTCTCATTGCCCTCTGCGGAAATTCACCCGTATGGCGCGACCGGATTACTGCGATCAATTCGAATCGATTGCTCCGCGGGACAGAGAAATATTGCAAGGTAACAAGACGGGAGCTCTTGTACAAGCACCACTACCGAGAGCTGACGTATAACGAAGGCGGAAAAAGGAAACCGCCGACTTTGGAAATTCGCGTGTTGGACTCAGGAATTCCCGAATACGTTGTCGCCGCTATTTGCGTTGTGAAAGCGGTCGCCCTTCAGTGGCTCGAGCGAAAACCGAGCTTAAATCATTTGACCCATGAAGATTATCTGAGTGCTCGGGATCAGGCGATCCGGTATGGGCCAAAAGCCAAGCTGTTGTGGAACCGTCATGCACTTACGGTTCCTCAATATGTGGACCTTTTTTTCCGAAAATATGAAGACGAGCTGGACCAGCTGGCCATCCCGGATGACGTCATCGATGTCTTTAAATATCTCAAGAGAGGATGGAATCAGTCGACCGTGATCCGCAGAGCAGCCCAGAAGTCCAGATGGCATCATCGTCCGACTTGGGAACGGCGTTTTGCCAAGAGATACGCAGCTGCTATTCGGGCGCTTCTTGACGGCAACTCCTATACTGAATTTGCAAAAGCCTTGGGGGTACGGCTCCCGAGCATCGAGCGAACGTGGATGGGTCGTAGAGAATCTAAATGGTGAAAAGGCGGCGTCATTTCTCGGCACTGCGATGAGCGGCCGCATCTGGATGACAGGTAGGCACAACTCATGAAATACTCGAGGCAGACAGGCAAACCGATCATCGGGATCAGCTGTGAAGTGATCAAGCTGAAACCGTATTATTTTGAGTTTGAACTTGCCTGTGATTACCGCTACATCCGAGCAATCTTACGGGCTGGCGGAATTCCACTCATGCTTCCGATTAATCACAATCCAAGGGATGTGATGAAGCTCCTCCGAACGATCGACGGCCTCCTCATTATCGGAGGTGCCGACATTCCGCCGAGTTTCTATGGCGAGCGGAATCGGCACAAGATCAAGCCGATGTATCGAGGCCGGATCCGATTTGATATGAAGCTCTACCGAATGGCACAGCACTTGAAACTGCCTATTCTTTGTATCTGCTACGGGTTGCAGCTCTTGAATGTGATTTACGGCGGCACTCTTTATCAAGATCTTCAAAAGCAGATGCGTCGTGCAAAGAATCACCAGTCGAGGCGCCATCCGATGCACACCCTTCACCTTGATCAAAGGTCCAAACTCATTAAAATCTTTAGACATCAGCATTTCATGGTACACAGTCAACATCATCAGGCCGTCAAGCGCCTCGGCCGTTCGCTCCGGGCGGTCGGTTATTCGCCAGATGGAGTGGTTGAGGCGGTCGAAGGACCGCCTCGAACGCTTGCCGTCCAGTGGCATCCGGAGCGCCAAGATCGCGATCCGATCCAGAAACGGCTATTTCGTCGATTCGTAGACGAGTGCCGAAAGCGCAAATGAGACCAGATTTAACGACAAAATTTGCAGGTCTCACGTTCAAAAATCCTGTGACCGTTGCCTCGGGAACTTTTGGTTCCAAAGATGAATATGCCGCCTCCGTTGACTATTCCAAATTGGGCGCGGTGGTAACGAAGACCGTGACGCTCCAACCGAGGCAAGGCAATCCCATGCCGCGGATTTGGGAAACGCCGTGCGGCATGCTCAATGCAATTGGGTTACAAAATAAGGGCGTTGACGATTTCATCGAAAACAAGATTCCATACTTTAAGAAAATAAGGACCCATCTGATTGTCAATATTGCAGGTGAGAGTGTAGATGATTTCGTGGCCCTTGCGCGAAAGTTGGACCGCGTAAAAGGTGTATCGGCGCTCGAACTTAATATTTCTTGCCCCAATGTGAAGCGAGGTCTTGAGTTTTGCGCAAAGCCTGAACTGGCCCATGAAGTAGTGGCGGCGGTCAAAGGTGCGACGTCACTGCCGTTCTTTACCAAACTTTCGCCTGAAGCAGGCGATTTTTTGGGTGTCGCCGAAGCAGTGATTCGAGCGGGCAGTCACGCTTTGAGTCTCATCAATACGATCCGAGGGATGGCTGTGGATATTGAAAAACGCCGCCCCCAGATTGCCAATGTGTGTGGCGGCTTAAGCGGTCCTGCCATTCGGCCGATCGCGCTTCGTTTTCTGTATGAAGTGAAACGTCACTTTGAGATTCCAGTGATGGCGATGGGAGGTATCGCTACGGCGCAAGACGCCCTTGAATTTTTGATTACCGGTGCGGATCTTGTTGCACTTGGTACCGTCAATTTTGTTCATCCCAAGGCGACGATGGAGGTTCTCAAAGGAATCGAAGCCTATCTGAAAAGGAAAGGTCATCCATCGATTGACGATGTTCGGGGTACCCTTCAAGTCAAATCTGAGTTTGAAAACCACCACGTGCCCGCGGGTTAACCCCGCCGCTTTGAGGGAAAATGGGACGAAAAGACATGCGCGAAAAGAAATCCAATTACAAAGGGCGGATCATTGTTGCGCTCGATACGCCGGATCTTGGTTTTGCGAAAAAGCTGGTTCGCATCCTCAAGGACGAGATTAAAATCTTCAAGGTCGGAAGCGAGCTCATGACTGCCCATGGTCCGAGAGCGGTCCGGACCGTTCTCGAGTTAGGTGCGGAAGTCTTTTTGGACCTTAAGTTTCATGACATTCCCAATACCGTCGCGCAAGCAACGCGCGCCGCGGTACGGCTTGGCATTTGCATGCTAAACCTCCACGTAGCGGGGGGCCTTCAAATGATGCAAGAGGCCTGTATTGCTTCTGCAGATGAGGCACGGAGAAACAATTTAAAGCCGCCCAAACTTCTTGGTGTTACGCTCCTCACGAGCTTAAGCGATGAGGAAGTACACGAGGAAATCGGCCTTCCAAAATCGATCAATCGAATTGCCGTTCAATATGCGCAGCTGGCTCAAAAGGCTGGCTTGGACGGCGTCGTCTCCTCTGCGCTGGAAGCAAGAAAGATCAAGACCCAGTGCGGCCCGAATTTTTTGGTCGTCTCGCCGGGGATTCGGCCGGAATGGGCTGGCCGGGACGATCAGAGGCGCGTTTTGTCACCGCGAGAAGCCTTCGAGCTTGGCGCGAGTTACATCGTTATCGGTCGTCCGATTACGGAAGCAGACGATCCTGGCAAGGCTATCCGGCAAATTTCAAGAAGTTTGTGACCGTTGCTGTACCGCTCCTTTTGGCAGGTTGTCTGTGGAGAGCGAATAGGAAACCGCGATGGCGAAGAAGATTTTGGTTATCGACGATGATCCTGATGTAAGAGAGGCTCTGAAGCTTCGTTTGGAGGCGAGCGGCTATCATGTCGTGACGGCTACAGGCGGGATCAGTGGATTAAAAGTTTTTGAAGAGACACAACCGGATCTCATCCTGCTCGATGTTGCCATGCCCGACATGGATGGATACGCGTTTATCAAAACCTTTAAGGCGAAGTATTTCGGTCGATACGTCCCCATCATCGTGTTGACAGGGAAGGATAGCATGAAAGATGTGTTTGAGTTGGAAGGTGCTAGAGCCTATCTCACCAAACCTTGCGATCCTGGTGAATTGGTTCAGACGATACAGAACCTTTTAAGGTCACGCTAAGCGATGGTCTATCGGTTTTTCTTTTCTCTTTTTGTCGTCTTCGCTGCTGGTGCCTCGGGCGTTCAACTCGAAGCGTCTCCAGTTTTGGATGAAGCCGAAAGCACGCCGCAAGAAGGATCTCCTATTGTAAAAATCAAAATTGAAACCTCGCTCGGAGAGATCTACGCAGATCTCTATCAAGCTGAAGCGCCACGCACCGTCGGAAATTTCGTGAAGCTGGCGAAACAAGGTTTCTTTAACGGCCTCATTTTTCATCGCGTGATTCCGGATTTCATGATTCAAACGGGGGATCCTACTGGAACGGGACGGGGCGGTCCCGGATACAGTTTCCCTGATGAGTTCTCACCGAAGTTACGTCACAATCGGCCTGGGGTCCTCTCCATGGCGAATTCAGGTCCCGATACAAACGGGAGTCAATTTTTCATTACCGAGGTCCCAACCCCATGGCTGGATGACCGGCATTCAGTTTTTGGACAGGTGACAGAGGGGGTGGAACTCGTTCAGAATATTGCACGAGTACCCAAAGACGCCCACGATAAACCACTGCAACCGGTCGAGATGCGTCAGGTAGTGATTCTGGGATAGGGTACTGCCAGTAGAAATTTTTTCGTAACTCCTCAGGTGCTTCATCCTCTTTTTCTGGGAAATTTGGGTTGATGGTATCCACTTGAGACCAATTCCTCAGTGAATAGATCCAGGTGAATTGGC
>Ga0156289_1024_pt2 | contig 67402 bp, 44 predicted proteins | sample RifCSPlowO2_12_FD_116157 | JGI IMG/M metagenome (GOLD analysis project Ga0156289, IMG submission 116157) | Omnitrophica bacterium RIFCSPLOWO2_12_FULL_50_11
GCCTTTCGGCAGCAAAAAGCCTGATTCAAGCCGCCGACTACGCATTGTACGAAGCCAAGCGCGCAGGCAAAAATCGTGTCTGTCTTTATCGGCATCGTAACAAAAGTAGGTTTTAAAGAGTGGTATGCATGGGTAATTTCACGGTTAGACAAACGGCTCATGTGAGCGTGATGACACAATGCCACTCTCCTTATCTTTATGAAGGCCTCAATTGATGGGGCTAAGCCCAAGCAACTCAAAGAAGTCAAACGTCGGTAGCTTTAAACCTAGCAGTTGAGCCGGTGATTTACCCTCTCGTTTCGCCCCATCTTTAAAAGGTGTCATGTTGTGGTAAAGCGCAACCAACCTAAGAAAAGTATCACCCACATGCTTTTTCACATGGTTGTAGAGCCTGAGTCTTGAATTGACATTCTCCACTGCTGAAGACGATCGGTGTGTCGTTTGAAACGCTTCTGTGATCTTCGTTTTCATCATGTCATATCCCTCCCATGGTTTAAGCATCGCTTCAAGCAAAATTCCCCTGAGTTCAAGATGAAGTGGCCGTGTTTGGATCTTGTTTTCTGAAGCAAGCCAGATGTGCCCTACGTGTTCTATGAGAAGCTCATGAGAAAGACCAAAGGGATTGGTGGTATCAATCGCCTTAAGCTTCTCATGAAGGCGGCTAAGAAAGGTAGCCGCACTGGGGGTATCGAAATAACGGACCCACTTCTTGTCACGAGGGGGTTCTAACTCTTCAATCCATTCAGCGAGTACATCCAGATCTTTTAAGAGCTCCTGGGGCGTATTCAGCCTCCCGCTTGCTCTTACCCATGAGAAGGCTTGACTCATTTCCTGAAGCAGCCATTCCACCGTCTCGTGCATCTCGGCTACTTCCTCAAATTCGCGTTGGGCCTTTGTGATCTTTTGGGCAACATGGATATTGGGTCCCCACCTGCCGTTCACGCGTTTGACGTGTGCCAGTTGCTTTTTAAAGCGCTCTTCTTGGGCAATCAAGTGATAAGCTTTTTGTTCCAGCTTCTCCAAGACCCGGTTGCCCTCTTGGATGAGGTGATAAAGATCCACCTGATAAGGGGTCCCTCTGGCCTCTAAAGCTGAAAGAATTCCGGCTCCTTTGTCATTGACGCTTGAGTTTAAATAAGGAAGTGTCTCAATCAGTTCTTTCCAATCTGCTTCTCCCCGTGAGGCGCGTTTTTCGATCGCTACGATCGCGTGGCTTAAAGCTTCTACAATCACCAGCACGGGGTCCCCATGAAAGAAGATTTCATCGAGGCACCCAGTGTCAATCCCAACTCTGAAGTACTCATCCATCAGTTGTTTTGCTCTCGATTCAAACACACTCAGGATGCGAGCCACCTCCGTATGAGAAATCGATTCCCCAAAAGCACACCGAACAAGCGCAGCATTGTCCCGAAGTGTGTTGTTTAAAACCGAGGCCAAGAGGATGAGCCGGATCTTCCTTTGTTCCATTTGTTCCTGAGCCTGGAGGCGTCCGGACTTTAAGGTTTCAATCTCACGTGCTTGCACTCTGAGCTGTTCCTCAAGGGCTTTCTTTTCAGCTTGAAGGGCTTGAATCTGATCCTTGAAGTACTGATGATTGCCACAGAGCGAGTCAAGCGCCCCGTCGATTCGGCGCATCAGTGTCGAGCGGGGAATGTGGTAGCGCTCCGTGATTTCTTGAAGGATGCCATGTTGATCGGGGAAATGGAAGTAGGTGGCAATCGCAGCCGCGTCGTTTTTTAAACGATCAAGGTCATTTCGATTTAACAGTTGACATCGTTCGGTCGATAAGTAAGTTGGAAACAAGGGAGCACCTCCTTGGTTTTTTACTTTCCAAGGTCATTATCGACCTGAACCGGGAGGTGCTTTCCTTCCTTCTCAAATTACCCACGAGCGACGCCCTTTTAAAACCTACTTTTGTTACGATGCCTCTTTATCGACAAGGAATATGATATAACTTATTTATTTACAATATCTTACGTCATTATTCCCCCCATCTTGCTAAACAGACTTGAAAAGAGCCTTTGATTGTGCTAGAATTTGTTTGTCCTCGAAAGAGGTATTTTTTTTACTCTCTCGACTTTAAATTTTTAAAAAAGTTTATAAACCTTCGATGAGTTTTTGTCCCAATGATTGAAAAGGAGGTTACCATAGATTGACATCAGTATTAATTCAGCGAGCAGCCCTTATCACGGTTTCCTTTTTCTTTACGAGCGGGCTAAATGTTTATCCGCAGCGGACTTCTCCGGCTGCTGAGACTGTAGCAGGCGTCAGCGGAGAGTCAAATCTCGCGCAGATCCAAAAAGAGCTCGTACGACCCGGAACCCCTCTTGTTCGTCCGGATTTCAATCCCTATTTGATTACCGTCCCCGCGGAATACGGCAATATTGAAGAAGTCTACCAAGGCGCCCCGGACGCGCCTTTAATCGTTCACATCCAAAATGTCCACGCCAACTACAAAGCGCAGCTGAACATCAAAAATATCCTCGATCATTTAGTTGGGAAACACCAATTCTCACTCATCCAAATAGAAGGCGCAGTGGCCAAAGTAGATCCGGAAATTCTGAAACCTTCCTATTTGGAGGAAGCGAATTTGAAATTGGCTGATTTGTTGTTACGTGAGGGAAGGATCACCGGCGCCCACGCGTTTGCCATTGAAACGGACCGGCCTGTAGAGCTTTACGGGATTGAAGACTTCGGTCTTTACACCGAAAACTTGAAGATTTTTAAGGCGATTTACGCGCACCGTGAAGAGGTCAATGCTTACTTTTCCAATGCGCATCGTATGGTGAATCGGATTGGCCGGACATTGCTTACACCCGGAGCGCTCGACTTTACGAGGAAAAAAGAGTCGTTTTCGCGTGACGAAATCGGCCTACTCGATTATCTGGTGTATTTAAATCAAGTGGCCGAGAGAAGCGGACTCACTAAGCTCAGGGATTTAAAAGAAATGATCCGTTATCCAAATCTCGTTCGAATCTTACGGATTCACGAGCTTGAAGAGAGGCTGGACCGAACGGAACTAGAGAAGGAAGGAAAAAGGCTCAGAAGCGAATTTTCCAAAAAGCTTCCTCAAGCAGAAGCCGCACAGGAACTCCTTGGACGCCTTGAGGCGCGGGAAAAAGGAGTGCGGCCGAGAGCATATTTCGTCGAGCTCACCAAACTTGCGGATCAAGCCGGAATCGATTTTGTCGGCTATCCTCAAATTCGACTCTTTGCCGAGTCTCTCATTTATCAGGATGAAATTGATCACCGCGGTGTTTTCCCCGAGCTCAAACGTTACGAAGCGGATCTCGAGAAAGCGCTTTTCAAAACCGAGGACGAGCAGGCGATTCTTGAAATCATTTCCTTTGTCAGTCTTCTCGAACAATTTTTCCGTCTCGAAATGAGCCGCGAGAAACTTGCGATCTATGTGCAGGATCGTGACAAGATGAAACCTTCTTGGATCCAAACGCGTTTGGCCGGGCTTGCGGAAGAGCAAAGCACTGCTTATACGCCGCTCGGAGCCGTTGAGCAATTGGATGCCTATATGAGTGAGCTCGAGGACTTTTATCGGCTTGTCTTGAAACGAGACGAATTTTTTATCGAAAAGATTCTCGCGAAAATGAATGCGCTTGGCGAGAATAAGACCGTTGTCATTACCGGCGGGTTTCATAAGGATCCGCTCGTGGATGAATTTCGAAGGCAGGAAGTTTCCTATGTGGTGGTGAGTCCGGGCGTAGATATTACAGAGGGAAGCGAAAATTATGTGAAAGTGATGCTGGATGAAGACAGCGTCGCCGGTACTGTGTTTGCCGGCACCTTTGCGGTGGAAGTAGCAGATCTTGGCATCCCTGGACGAGAAGATGTGCTTTCAAACATCTTTGGTGCAGCGGATTTGCTTCAAGCTCACTTAGCTCCTACCGGCGTTCCCGAAGTTGAAATAACGAATAGGAGCAGAGAAAGATTTCGATCGCTGGTACAACGGTCGCGTGTTTGGTACGAACCTAGAAAAGTTGAGAGAAACGATTATGCAGTCCGGGTGAGAGCCGAAGCGCGTTTCTTTAATGCAAAGGGCGAACCGATCCTACACGAAGTTGAAAGCAGGTTTGACAGAAGCGATCTTCGGTTTACGGTGCGGACCGTTCGCGAGAGAAAGATCTCGCCCGCAGAGCTGAGAAACATTGGAATTACTGAACCGCCAATGCCCGAGCCCATCCGCCGCGACGCCTTAACCGCCCTGAGCCGTGAAACTTTACGTGTTGATCGAGGAGTCCCTACAGCACAACGGAGTCAACTTACACCAGCGGAGCTTTCCACTTCTGAAAACTTCCCGGTCGGTACATTTGTATCTCCTAATGTGCCCGTTGTGCCGGAGGTGGAAGCGAGGTTGTTGGAACGCCTTTTTTCGCTAACGGCACTGGCAACGAAAGGGGTTGTTGACCAACTCCGAAGCGGCGGCGTATTGACGCTCGAAGGTGTGGAGCGTGCCAGTAGAGAAACCGGATTGGCTGGACCAATTACCCCAACCGATATTCAAAATATTGCTCAATTGAGCGAAGGAGAAAAGCGGCTTTTTATGGCTCTTGATGGTACCGCACCACAAGCGCCGCTCTTTTTGGTCCTCCCTGTGGATACGGTGAATCAATCGCACGCAAGCCGCGCGGCACTGCTGTCGCTTGTTGGAAGGATCCGGGCGAATGATCGCACGGCAGCGGCCGTTTATGGAGTTAATGTTAAGAACTTTGCCTTGAGTTTGGGAATAAGTGCGGATGAGTTCGATAGAATTTTCTTTGTCGATCAAGACAAAGGTATTGAGCTTTCAACTTTTGAAGGCGCTGTTGATCTCGTTGCGGCGCACGTCCAATCCAAACATGGCCTTTGGCTCAATCACTGGCTCGAGTCGGTGCCTGGAGCAACTCGGATGTCAATCGATCAATTTATGAATCATCTGGCGATCTTGGTTCCAGCAGGCGAAATAGGAAATCGCTTGAGTGAAACAACTGCTCAAAGATGGCAAGAGGCTCTTCAGGTGATCGAGCTTGATCTTTCGGAGCCAGGGATTGTTCGCGATCAGGAACTCCAGCGAGCAGTCGGTGATTTTCTGGTTAAGGTGTTGGTGAATCTTAGGAACGCGGAAGCCGTGGCCTTGCTTTATGAATTGAGCGAAGGCGCGATTAAGCAAGTAGCGCGCAACCTATGGCAGATTTCCGGCACTCCTACTGTGCTCAATCTCATCCTCAATCTTTACCGGGCTGAAGTCCAAATTCAAGCTGCGGCCTAAGATTTGCGGCTTGCAAAAGGTAGGGATTCCACTTTGGCGGCGACGGTTTTCTCCTGCGTCTGGATTGCAACTTCACAACCGACATCCCAAAACCCTTTTTTGACGTAACCAAGCGCGATCACTTTTTGAAGCGCCGGCGAAAATGCGCCGCTTGTAACGGTGCCTGCCTCTTGGCCTTCCGTTAAAATTCGGTCGTTTTTTTGCGGGATCGTTTCACCGTCGATCACCAAACCGACCAATTTCTTACTTACCCCTCCCCTGGAATCGAGCCGCGCCAGGATTTCTTGCCCAGGAAAGCAGCCCTTTGTGAAACTCACGGTTTGGTTGAGCCGTGCTTCCAGCGGAATATGGGACTCATCAAAGTCAATTCCGTAGCGCGGGATTCCCGCTTCAATGCGAAGGGTTTCCAACGCTTCTGCTTGAATCGTGGCTAATCCGAAGGGCACTCCTTTTGACTCAATTTCCTCCCGGACTTTCCCCGCCTGATTTTTTGGAATTAAAAATGCGTATCCAATTTCAGCAATTATATTGATTCGGATCACGACCGCCGTAACAGGGCCAATCGCGATGCTCTTGTGATCCAATAATTCTGCCGTCACATCTTGCGCGGCCTGTGCCGCGAACAGATCTCCCAACAAATCTTTTGCTCTCGGTCCGTGGACCGAAATTAACTTTAATGTATCCGAACGGTCCGTTAATATAACTTCTTCGGTAAAAATCAGTTGGGCCAAGTGTTCGAGGACTTTGTCCTTGAGGACATAATCCATTGCAAGCCACAGGTGTTCGTCGAAACAGAGTACATTCATACTGGCAATGATTTTGGCTTGGGCAGTCAGGAAGCAAGATGGATTTCCTTTGCCGGGCTGAAGGCTTTTCACGTCGCTTGAGAGGATATTGTGCAGGAACTGAACGCGATCCCGACCCGAAACTTCAATCACGCCGCGGTTCGGATGGTCGAACAACACACAATTCTTCCTCGCCGCGAGGCATTGTTCGGAAATTTGGCGGGTTACTCGCATTGTTGGTGCAATATCCTGCGATGTGGCACAGGAAAAGAAAATTTGCGTATTTCGTCTCTGTCGGCCCAGCGGATGGACCGCGTTTTAAATTTGTGTAGCCCGCTCCCCTTTAGTTCGACTTGGAAAGGGTAAATTTGAGCGAGGCGGTGCGTGAAACGATGTTCGATCGCCGGCAATTTCTTTTTAATCCGCACAGTGATTCCGAGTGCTTCCTGGAATTCCTGGGCAAGTGCTCGCTCGACCGTTTGGCCATTCGCGCAAACGCTGCCGGGAATTTCCCAAAGGCCGCCCCAGATGCCGCGGTCAGGCCGTTTGCGGATGAGAAGTTGACCGTTTTGATCAAGAAGGCCGACGACCATACGGATCTTCTTGACCTTCGCAGCTTTTGATTTGAGAGGTAACCGCGAAGGATTTCCTTCTTTGTATCCTCTACAGAGCTTGCGCACAGGACAGATCGTACATTTTGGCATTTCCGGCAGGCAGACAAGCGAACCCAATTCCATAAGTGCCTGGTTAAATGTGCCCGGGTCTTTTTGGGGCACAAGTGCTTTGGCGAGTTCATAGAGCGTCTTCTGCGTTTGGGGCTTTGCGATATCCCTTCGGAGGTAAAAAATGCGTGAGAGGACGCGAGCAACGTTGCCGTCTACGAGGGGAACCGGTTTCTGGAACGCGATACTTGCAACCGCACCTGCCGTGTATTTGCCGATGCCCGGAAGACGCTCGAGGAGCTCCGGCGTATTTGGGATTTTTCCGCCAAAGCTGCGGACGATTATTTTCGCCGCGTGATGCAAATTCCGAGCGCGTGCGTAATAGCCCAAGCCTTCCCAAAGTTTGAGAACACGGTCAATCGGTGCACGTGCGAGCGCTTTGATATTTGGGAACGCTTTAATCCAACGCTGGTAATAGGGAATAACGGTTTTAATTTGGGTTTGCTGGAGCATGACTTCCACGACGAGGATACGGTAAGGATTTCCGTCAACTCGCCACGGGAGGAGGCGCTTATGCTTCGAGAACCACGAAAGGAGGCGCTTGCGGAACCGGCCGACGTTGACCTTCGTCATACAGCCCATTATAATTCAAAGACTTGGGTTATTTCCAATGCCAAAATTAGAAGACCTGAAAGCCGAGCTGCTCCCGTTAATCAAAAAGCACGCGCACATCAAACTTCCGGAGCCGATCAAACTTTCTTCTGGGAAGATGAGCGACCAATATTTTGACGGGCGCAAGATCACGCTTCATCCTCAAGGAATCACACTCTTTGCGCGCGCGATTTTAGAAATGATCAAGCCGGCCGATTTTGACGCGGTGGGCGGGCCGAGTCTCGGCGCGGATCCGATTGCGACAGCAGTTTCTATTTTTGCCTTCCTCGACCGGAAAATCAAACTTCCGGCGTTTCTCATCCGCAGCGTACAAAAACCATACGGCCTGCAAAAACAAGTCGAGGGCGCGGAACTAAAGCCGGGCATGACGGTGCTCATCGTTGAGGACGTGATGACAACAGGCAAATCGATTCGAAGCGCGATTGAAGTGGTGGAACAAACAGGTGCCAAAGTCGGTCAGATTATTTGTTTGATTGACCGCAATGAAGGCGGCAGGGAAGCGCTTGCATCGTACCAGTTAAGCCCATTATTTACAAAAGATGAGATTGGAGCGTGATGCAAGCAAGAACCGTCATTGCGAGGCAGCAATCCAAGCGATGCCGAAGCAATCTCGAAGTTGTGAGATTGCTTCGTCGGCGCTGCGCGCCTCCTCGCAATGACGGCGGCTTTTGTAAAGGCGTGTTGCTATGTTTCGTGTGCATGTTCGTTTTTCTGCCGAGCAATTTCAGCGCTGCGGAGATGATTTACAAGCTGGACGGCCGTGTGACGAAAGTGGAAGAAGCGGAGCGAATACTCTATGTGGAGTTCAAGCACCCTGCTACGGAAGAAGTCACGGAGAAAAAGTTTAAGGTATCAGAGACGGCCGGTTTTAAACACATCAAAAAATTAAGCGATCTTAAGAAAGGTGATCTCGTCAGCGTTGACTATTTGGATCACGGCGAAGAACTGGTCGCAATTTACATCGCTCACATCCCCCTGAAAGAAATTGCTGTCACGACGCCTGCGGAGGTTACGAAAACCTTACTGAAATTGAGGGAATCAGAATAAGCAAGGGGCAGTTTCTTTTTTTTACTCGACGATATTCTCGCCGCCGTCTACGCGGATCGTATTCCCGGTCATCCAAGCCGTGCGGCCATTTGAGAGTGCCGCAATCGCTTGGGCGACATCTTGAGGTGTTGTGGTACGACCGCTTGGGTTTTTCTTACTCGCGGCCTCAATCATATATTCATTTCCGGGAATTTTCCGGAGGGCAGGTGTATCCGTCACGCCTGCCATAATGGCATTGGCCGTAATGCCAATCGGGGCGAGTTCTAAGGCAAGCTGGCGGATGTGAGATTCTAGCGAAGCCTTGGCAGCGGAGACAGCTCCATAGGTTTTCCAGACTCGGCTGCTGCCAGCGCTCGTCATCGCGTAAATTCTACTTCCAGCGGTCAACATTTTTTTCCGTACAAGACGTTGGACCCAATAAACAAGGCTGTGGGCCATGACGTCGACCGTCATATCCATCTGGGCCTTTGTAATCGCTTGGGTCGGCTCATCAGCGATGAACGGTTTGAGCGTCCCGAATGCCAGCGAATGAAGCAAGACAGCAATTTGCCCGGGCTGTTCCTCGAATTTCTTCTCGACCGCGCTTACCACCTCGTCTATTTTGGCTTCGTCTGAGGCGTTGACATTAAAAAAGATCGCTTCACGGCCTGCGTTCTTGATCTCGTTTACGATCTGCTCCACATTTGGGAGGGTAGCTCTTCGGTCGAGGTGGACGCCAAAAATGTTAAATCCTGTGCGCGCTAGCTCTATCGACGTAGCCCGCCCAAAGCCGCTCGAAGCTCCTAAAATGAGTGCCCATTTCTTGGATTCCGTCATGATGCCCCTCCTGTGTGTAGGTGCCATTATAATTGTGATGCGAAAAACCGCAATAGGAAAGAGATCTGGTACATACCACTTGACACGTTACGCCTTATCTTCTACTGTCTTGCGCGATGCCTAAGAATTATCTGAGGGGTCGGGGTGTTTTCCCGACCCCTCATCCCGAGCGAAGCGAGGGATCTCATCAATGAGATCCTTTCGGCCCTTCGGGCCTCAGGATGAGCCGTCTTTATCTGAAAAAACTCCCCGACGGCTCAATTATCTGGTCCTGGATTTAGAGACGAAAAGAACGTTCGAAGAAGTTGGCCGGAACAACCTCCATAAGCTAGGGGTTTCCGTCGTCGGGGTTTATGACGATTTAACCGGTGAATACAGGGCTTATGAGGAGGCCGAGATACCAGATCTTGAAGGCCGGTTGAAATCGGCGGAACTGGTCGTTGGTTTTAATATTCGGCGCTTTGACTTTCCGGTTTTAGCACCTTATCTTTTCTTATCTGTTGATGGCCTTCCCGTTTTGGATTTGATGCTCGAAATCGAAAAAGTGAGAGGCCATCGTGTCAGCCTTCATAGTGTTGCCCAGGCGACGCTGGGCGCTCCGAAAACAGGGCACGGAATAGAGGCGATTGAACTTTTTCGTGGGGGGCGCATGGAGGAGCTAAAGCGGTACTGCTTAAACGACGTGAAACTGACGAGAGAAATTTACGATTTCGGTTGCTCTGAAAACCGCGTGTTCTTCATTTCGAATCGTGATTGGAAGAAATATGAAATTCCAGTAAACTGGAAGGAACCAGAAACTGTAAAAAAAGGCGTTTCCTTTCCAACCAGTTTGTTCTAGTCCCCCACCACTTTAAGGTTTGTCCCAAGGGACATTCCTTAAAGTGGTGGGGGACTAGGTTTTGTTGGCTCAAACGCTATGAATAGGCCTTGGTTATTGGTATTTGTAGAAGATCCCGACCTGCGCACTTTGATCGAAGAGATCGCGCAGGAAAAACAGCTCGACTTTCACTTTGCGGCACAGGGCGAGCAGCTGCTGCAGTCTGTGAAAACGCTCCGGCCGATGATGATGATCGCCGATCTTTCAGGCCTGAATACGGAATGGCTGTTTAAGCACATCGCCGAGATTGCGAACCTTCAACCCGACTTTCCAATAGTCGCTTTTCTTGCCTCAAGGGAAGAAGGGGCGAGATATCGCTTGGAGCATGCTGGGTGCAAAATGGTTCTTCACAAGTCGGAGGTTGAAAAAAAACTCCCAGAAGCCATTGAAAATGTCTTGAAGGGGCGCTTTTGAGAAAAAACAGAGTACGGAGAACAGAGTACAGAGAACAGAAAAAACATGTCAGCGACATGGCAGTTCGTAGAAAAAAGGGTCTTATTTTTTCCTCCCCCTATTCTTCCCCTCTACGCTCTTTCTCTGTCCTCTGACTTCTGTTCTCTGTTTTCCGTACTCTCTGCCGACAGATTTTCGGCAAGGCTCGCAGCCATGAAACTTCCCATTTACATGGACCATCAATCGACAACGCCGGTAGATCCCGCGGTTCTTGAGGCAATGCTGCCTTACTTAAAAAATGAGTTTGGCAATGCGGCGAGCAGGCACCACTCCTTTGGCTGGCGAGCACAGGAAGCCGTTGAAGACGCGCGTCGGAAAATTGCCCGCCTGATCGGCGCAGAAGATCCGGCCGAGATCATTTTTACAAGCGGGGCGACTGAGTCGAACAATCTTGCGATCCTCGGCATTTCCAAAATGTATCGTGAAAGGGGCAGTCACATCATTACGACCGCGATCGAGCATCGAGCGGTACTCGACACGTGCAAATATCTTGAAACGCAGGGATTTCAAGTCACCTATTTGCCGGTGGACAAAAATGGCCTGATTCGTTTGCGGGATCTTGAAGGGGCGCTGACGAAGAAAACGATCCTCATTACGGTGATGTATGCGAATAATGAAATTGGTGTCCTCCAGCCTGTCAGTGAAATCGGGAGAATCGCCAAGGAACGGGGCGCCTTCTTTCATTGTGATGCTGTGCAAGCAGTCGGAAAAATTCCAGTCGATGTAGGCATGATGAATATGCATCTCGTGAGCATTTCAGCGCACAAGATGTACGGACCGAAAGGGATCGGCGCTTTGTATGTCAGGAGCCGAAAGCCCAGAGTGAGGATTTCTCCGCTGATCCACGGCGGAGGCCACGAGCACGGGCTGAGATCTGGCACGCTCAATGTTCCGGCGATCGTCGGTTTCGGAAAAGCAGCTGAGGTTTCAGCGCAAGTGATGGAGGAAGAATCAAAGCGGCTCCTCAGACTGCGCGGGCGGCTTCGGAAAGGAATCTCGGAGAAACTCGACGAAGTTTATGTCAACGGCAGCCTGGAGGAGCGGCTTCCGGGCAATTTGAACATAAGCTTTGCCTTTGTCGAAGGCGAGTCACTTCTGAAGGGCATCACCGAGGAAATTGCGGTTTCGAGCGGCTCCGCTTGCACTTCGGCCGCGGCTGAGCCGTCCTACGTCTTAAAAGCGCTAGGTGTTAGTGAGGCTTTTGTACATACCTCTGTACGTTTCGGATTGGGGCGGTTCAATACCGAAGAAGAGGTGGATTACACGATTCAAAAGGTGGTCGAGGTGGTGAAGCACCTTCGCGCGCAATCGTCATTGTATGAAATGCATCGGCAAGGAAGTGATCCTCCTCTTCGCCTCCCCTCTGAAAGAGGGGTAGCTTAAGGTGCGGGGGCTGAAACGCAGGATCTTCCTTTATTCTTTTCTCATTTTGCTCGCGTGGGGGAGCTATCAGTATTTTTGGGGCCGGCATTTGTATCTCGTGACGGCCTATTGCAATTGCCCAATATGTATTAACGTCGAAAAGCATCGGGACGGCAAATTCGCCAGCGGGAGGCCGGTTTATTGGGGCGGCGCCGCTAGCGATCCAGGAGTATCTTTTGGATCCAAGTTAGAACTGATGCCTCATCTGCCTCAAGACTGGCTTGCTGTTTTCACGGCGCTTCGCGGGCGGCGCGATTTTCGTGTGGAAGACCGCGGCGGGAAAATTACGGGGCGACACATCGATCTTTTTATCCCGGACGACCTGGGTGGTCACAAAACAGCCATAGCGTGGGGTGTCAGGCGGATGAGAATCAAGCTGAATGGGATTTTGGCAGAATGATTTGCATCAATTCAGCCGGCGCCGAACAAACAAAATCGGCACCTGCTTTCTTTAACCTCCGCTTCATTTCACATGGCGAAGCCGATGCGGCCAAAAATCCGCAGGAAAAGATTTTGACTTTTTTCTTTGCCCCTCTTGTTGCAAGCATGTCATCAGGCAAGTCTCCTACGTACAGGTAACGCAGACTTCTGCCGAGCCGCGCGGCAATTTTTAAAAGCCCGTAGGGATTTGGTTTCTTTTTCGTTTTCGGTGTGTCATCTTGTGTGGTGAGCGCATCGATGAGCGAATCGATCCGAAATCTGCGGAGCGCAAAGTGCGCCTCTTCGCCGTTGCGCCCTGTCAAAACTCCTACTTTCAGGCCTTCGCGCTTCAGCCTCTTTAAGGATGAAATCGGGATCAGCATCTTTTCGTTCCATACGAAATCGCCGAGATAAAATCTTTGAAACATGTCCGCAATTTTTTCCATCGATACGACCGTATGCTTCCCTGACTTTTTTTCGATTCCTGCCACACCGAGCGGCCCTGACCGCGCGATTCGCACAAGCTCAGGAATGTTTTTCTGCTTCCGAAGTTCATTCAGCCTGCGGCGCTTGGGTTTCAAAGAAAGGAAGTAAAGCAAGAAGCCGTAGCAAGTGTCCCAGTCGTCGTTAAAGCCGCCGAGCGATTTGAATTGTTCAACATCTTGGCGCGTCAGGAGTGGAGTACGAGAGGGCTGGAAACCCAGTACCGCCGCGAGATAAGTTTCTACCGTTTTCCGAATGCAGTCGGTGTACGAGGCGCGCGTGTCGACAAGAACGTTATCGATATCAAAAATGACCGCATCAAAGTTCATAAATTAAAATAACCAAATCTCAATGACGACGTTGTTGCAATTGCTTGACGCCCTACGGACGCTCGCAATGTCATATTAAGATTACTGCATGAACTGGGGCGTAATCAATTCTCTCATCAAGGTCGTATTTGTTCTTTCGTTTATTGTTCGTTGAAATTTCATTCGTCATTGGGATTTGGTTATTTCTTTATGACGTTATCGCTCCTTTCGATGCGGACGACACCAGCCGGGCGTATTTTGCCATCACGCCGCTTGTGTAGCGCGGTTTGGGAGGCTTCCAAGTTTTGAAACGATCCGCGATTTCTTTTCGCGAGAGCGCTGCATCGAGCTTACGATTCGGGAGATCAAATGTGATTTGGTCTCCGTCTCGGAGAATAGCAATCGGTCCGCGATCTACGGCTTCTGGCGCCACGTGGCCGGCCATTAAACCGTGCGTAGCGCCGGAAAAACGACCGTCGGTCACGAGCGCAACGGAGTCGCCAAGGCCCTCACCGACGATTGCTGCGGTGACACCGAGCATCTCTCGCATTCCAGGACCCCCTTTTGGTCCTTCGTATCTGATGACGACCACATCGCCCGGTTTAATTTTCTGATTTTTGACGGCATTAAATGCATCCTCTTCGCAATCAAAAACGCGTGCGGCTCCTGTATGAGTCAGGCGCTTCTCGCCGGCAATTTTTAAAACACATCCTTCCGGTGCCAAATTTCCTTTCAGGATGACGAGGCCGCCCGATAGGTTGAGCGGATTCTTAAGCGGCCGAACTACCTCTTGGTTCGGTGTTTCTTTCGCTCGCACGATTTCGTCGCCAATTTTTCTTGTCGTTACGGTAAGTGGATCAAGATGAAGCAGCTTCGCATCCGCGAGGCGTTTCAGTAGAAGACAAATTCCGCCGGCTCGGTAAAGATCGTTTGCAACGAATCGGCCGCCCGGTTTTAAATCACCAATCAGGGGGGTTTTACGGCTGATGCGGTCAAAATCATCGATGGAGATGTCGACGCCTCGTTCGTGCGCGACCGCAAGGAGATGCAAAACCGCATTGGTGGAACCGCCGGTTGCACAAACCGCAGCAATCGCGTTTTCAATCGATTTTCGATTAATGATTGCACTTGGCCGGATGTCTTTCTTAAGTAGTTCGATCACAAGTTTGCCCGCTGCGTAGCACGCTTCGTCTTTTTTGGGGTCCATCGCGGGAATGTCATTGACGCCCATCGGTGAGATTCCCATCGCAGCAAATGCTGTGGACATCGTATTCGCCGTAAATTGACCGCCACATGCCCCCGCAGCAGGACAAGCGCGATCCTCGAGATTTTTTAATTGCTCCGCACTCATCTTCCCCGCAGCAAATTTGCCAACACCTTCGAATACATCTTGTATCGTGACGTCGTGTCCCTCGAAAGTTCCTGGTGCGATCGAACCGCCGTAAATCATGAGACTCGGGGCGTCAACACGGCAAAGCGCCATCACGGTTCCGGGAATCGTTTTGTCGCATCCTGAGATGGCAACGAGCGCGTCGAAATAGTGGCCGCGCGCGACGAGTTCGATTGAATCGGCAACCACTTCTCGGCTGACAAGAGAAGTTTTCATGCCCTCTGTGCCCATTGTGATGCCGTCGGAGATCGCAATCGTATTGAATTCCTGCGGCGTGCCGCCTGCGTCGCGCACACCCTGTTTTACTTTTTCTGAGAGCCGGCGGAGATGGAAATTACAGGGCATGGTTTCGATCCAAGTGTTCGCAATGCCAACAATTGGACGACGAATCTCTTCATCACGAAGCCCCATCGACTTCATCATCGCCCGTGCCGGAGCGCGAGAAGGGCCTTCCGTAATGACTGAACTACGTTTATTTAACCGGTGTTTCATTTTGCGGCCTCGAGGAAAGGGGTAGTCCCCCACCACTTTTGATTTTGGCGGTTTGAACAGCTTATATGACGCATCATTTCAAAAGTGGTGGGGGAGTAGTGTAATAGAAAAGAAATGCATTGTCATTACAGGGTTGGCGCGAAGCGAACCCACGGCAACTCCTTCAAGACGTTCCTTCACTAGTTCAGCAAAGCCTCTGAAATTACGCAAGTCTTGGAGTTTTAAACCAAACGAACATGCGGAATGACATTTTTAGCCACTCGATGCAATCGGCGGTCCGAAGTCACAAAAATTTCAGAGCCCGAGAGAATCCCAGAAGCGAGCTGGACGGCATCCAAGGTTTTCAAGGCGTGTTGGCGGATGAGCTGAACGGCCTCATGTTCGAGATTTTCATTCCATACGGTCAGGAGAAAATAGGCAAAATCCTTTTTAACCTCCACGCGAAGCCACTCAGCCTTTTCACGTGTCAACGTGTCCTCTCGCACGCACCGTTCAATGGTGGCATTCATTTCAAGCCACGTCACGGGAGAAACTACAATTTCCGCCGTTTTGGAGAGAAGCTTTTCAAAAGCCTCGCTTCCCGGTTCATCCGCATACTTTTTGAAAAGGGACGATGTGTCAACAAATAGTCTCACCGTTCTTCGTTCCGCATCTGAGACACCGTTTGAGACAGCCCGGCACCTCTGACTTTAATCTTGGAAATTGGCCGCTTCCAGCCTGGGTGGGCTAGGTTCTCATTATGGGGAATCAAATCTGCAACTGGCGTACGCCGTTCCAGGATCACGATCCTCTCGCCCCGTTTGACCGCCTTAATATAACTGGAAAAACCGCGGGTCAACTGTCTAATCGTCACTTGAGTCATGTTCAAATCCTCCAATGAGGATCATACATAATGTCATACATTTTGTCAAACATAGCTCATTCTATGCACCCTGCCAGAGTCATGTCCTGCGGAATGAAGGCGCCGTTCTGAAACATCGGGAAACTCCCAAGCCTATGGATTTAAATAGCTTATGTCTTTTAAATTGTGCACACTCGACCTGTTGAAAATGAACTTTTTTTAATGTATAATTAAGTCAGTATAAAATTAGGCTTTCTGGGAGGAAGCAAGGTGGAAGCCAGCTTAAAAGGCCAGGTTTTACCACATAACGCTCGGTGCTTTAGAAAGTCATTTTGGAGAGCGACGGCTTGCGTCGTCTTATTTTCTTTCGCGACTACAACTGTCGCTTGGTCCGATCCTGGCTTTGGTTCACTCGACCCCTCTTCCTCTTATTCATCTTTTGCACAACACTCCCTCATTAACCCATTGAGAAATATTGATCTCCCAGAGCGTCTTGGGAAGATCGACGAACTGTTCCTCCCAGAGAGAGTCTCTCCCGATTCTCCGTTCGTCGTCTACCTCCAAGACGCTCACTCTAACCTCGGGGCTCAGCGCCGCATTGCGGAGGTGGCGCGCGAGCTGAGCGACAAGCTCCAAATCGAGGCCATCCTTGTTGAAGGCGGCACAGGCGAAGCCGATCTTGCGGATCTAAGATCGTTTCCGGATCAAGAAGTTAAAGAGCGCGCAACCGAATTTTGGCTCAAAGAGGCGATGCTCAGTGGAATTGAACGGGAAGCGATTGTCGGTCCAAAAGTCTACCGCTTCTTTGGCGTGGAGGACGAAGCACTTTACGAAGCAGGGGGGCGTAATTTTATTGAGGCACAAACCCGCTCGCAGCCCTTTTTGACTTCGCTCAAACCGCTGGTTCAAGAAAACGGCGAAAATAGGAGGCAATACCTTAACAAGAAGCTCTACGAGTTCGAAGAACGGGTCTCTCAGTTTGAGGAAAAGAACGAACTGATTGCCCTTGTCAGTTTTCTTGCGAGTAAAGCGCGTAACCTTCACATCAACCGCTGGAAATATCTCGAAATCGAAAAGTTAATCGACCTCATTCTGCTTGAAATGGAGGGGGGAAATAGTGAGCGCTTTTTCGAAATTCAAGAAATGCTCGATTCAAGAAAACTTTTCCGCGAGTTGGATTCCTTGAAGTCGGAAGTTAAGGAACGGTTGTTTCAAACGGACGCCGAGCGCGCCATTGACGAAGAGCACCAAGCGCTAAAAGCGTTGCAAGCGATCGTATCACTTAAAGCAACCCCCGACGATTTTGATTATTTCCGCAAGCGCCGCGAATTGATCAAGAAGTATGCGCAGAGGGCAAAATTAGATTCCGAAGCGCTTGCGTCTGCCGAGGCCTTTTACCGATCTGCGCAGGAACGCGATCGGAAAATATTCGAAAATATCCAGGCGATTCTCGGCGAAAACGGAATCAAACGCGCGATTTTAGTGACCGGTGGCTTCCACGCTCCCGGAATCACAACCGAATTCCGTAAGCACAAAATTCCATACGTTCTGATCTCGCCCAAATTTTCTGACGAGGACAATTACTCGAACTATCTCGCACGCGTTTCCGGCAAACGTGCGAGTCTCGACGAATTCAAATCGAAGCATTCTAACCGTCATCTGGAAGGAAGCCTTAACGGAGTCGTCATCCTGAGGCAACGATCCAAAGAGGTGCCGAAGGATCCCGGTCGGGATTCGTCTTCCAAGGAGCCTGCCCTGAGGACGGGATCCTTCGGGCCTTCGGCCCTCAGGATGACGTCCGAAAGAGGGCTTCCCAATGACGGCGCATCTCATTCCCACGCCGCGGCGCACGCTGTTTTCAACCGCGCCGAACTCCGCGTCATTCGTGAGTCATTTGAGTGGTTAAGAGAGGGTGTAAGTTCGGCCGAGAGTGCCACTTCTCCTCAGACAGGTTTACGACGCGCCGAAACGCGAACAGAAAAACCAAAACTTCGATTTACTTTGCGAAGTTTAATCTTTTGGGTGATTTGCTATGCCTTAATGTTAGCGTTTATCAAAGCGGTTTTTGGCGAGGTAGAGTGGGGAGAAGCGCTAGGAGTAATGTTAGGTGTAGGTGTATTGGCTAGGCTTTTTCACTTAGAGTATGTGGATCTATTCGACCTGACTGAAGGGGCTGGCATTGAAAAGTCAATTGACCGCAGATTCGGATTGAAAAGGGAATCACGCGATCTCGATCCGAAAAAGGACGGAGCGGAAAGCGGTCGTGACCCAGAGGAACCACCGTCCGAAAACGCGGATCCGGACCGCCGCGCAGAGATGCGTAGAGAAATTCAGGTGGAGGCTACAACGGCGGAAGATGGACGGAAAAGCGGCGACATCGCAGGCGCGGTCGATTCTCTTCCACCTTCCACCCTCCAGCTTCCAGTTTCTTATCGCCAAGCGGAAGTGCGGGCAGAAAGGAACGCCGAAGACGGAAACAAGGAGCGGAATCAGATTCCGATTTTGGATTCGAGACAGGCCACTCGTTTGGAAAGACCGGGAAGAGCGACGCGAACGGCACTTTCAACTCCCGATAGACGGTTTTCGACAAAGAAGAGGCGATCTTCTACCGCAGAGAGACGTTCTTCTACTGCTGAGAAACGGTTGGGAAGGGGCCCAACGCCCTCCACAACAGCACGAAACTGGCCTCGAAGATCTTCGATCAATGTCCCTACTTCTGTGACGGTATATGAATCAGCCCTTTTTTTTGGCTTGGTAGGATTACCTTTGCTCATTTCAAATCTCCTTGAGGATCATTTTGTGGGAACGGAAGGAATGGAAAGCACTGTATCAAGGCTGCCACAAGATGTCAAGGCGCCTTTTCAAAAATCGCACCGCGCTGAAATCCGAAGTCGATCCGGCAGGGAGGACGGTTCGGAAATCAAAGCGACAAGCTCAGAGGAAGGACAAAACATCCGATCCGTCCGTTCGGATAAAATGCAATGGCTTACAGTTAGCATTTTGCTTCCAGCCGTCACATTGGGCTTAGGGATCGGGGCAACTTTTCTGACCAAACGTTTCGAATCGCTTCCCGTTTCGATTTTATTCGTGAGGGGGATGCAATATATTTTGGGCACATTCGCAGACATAGGAATGAGTGCTGCTGCGAATTATGTTGGTCAGTGGCGTAAATTTAGGAGTAAGGCCAGCTGGGCGAGGGCAGTCCGTTTTGGCTTAATTATCCAAGTCGGTTTCTCGATCTGGTTTTTCGTCAAGCCGCGGCTTAGGATTCGACTGGACCACTACGGGTCTGTCATGATGGTTGCTGCCGATACGGTGATTAGTTTGTTTACCCATCGTTTGTTGCTTCATTTGCTATATAGATCCGAGAGGTTATCTAAAGACGAGATTCGCGAAAAGATGAAAAACACATTTTGGCCTTCTTATGGGATGTTGGCGGGCGTGTGGGGCATTTTCAATTTAGGCATTTATGCTATTCCAAAAGATTGGGCCTTCGTTATTCCTATTATTTCATCGGTCGTGGCTTTTGTGAACAAAGTTATTTTGTCAGCTTATCTATATCGATCATCTTCCCGGACACTGATGATGAAGTTTGGGGGGACTTTCGGCTTGGTAGCTCCGATCATAAGCTTTGTTGCGATGGGTTCAGTCATCGGGCTTGACTTTTCATTTCGGCACGTGATTTTTGGGGGATTGAGTGGATGGTTAGTCGGAAGTGCGTTCGTTTACTTTGCAAAAAAATACTGGGGCTCAATCCAAACTGAAGGTGACGCGCTTCAAACGGGACCGGCATCTACAGGCAATGTCAATGATTTCCGGCCTGAGGTGCGGGGCAATGAGAAATTGAGTCGCACGCGGTGGGTCCGGCCATCTTGGATTGATTCGACCAGCTTGTTTTCACCGGCGGAAAGAAAACTCATTCGGGAACGCGGTCAATTGCTCAAGTTCGTGTACCCGCGCTTGAGCGAGAATGCGAAAAAAGTATTACTTTACCCTTCCTTCTTGCCCGTCTTTATGGGCGTCAAGCCGGCGTACCTGCGTATTACAGACCTTATTACTGGCCGCAAAGAACCGGATCCTATGATCCTTGCGAGAGAATTGAAAGATATTCCCAAGGCTTGGGATCAACTTGGGATAACGTTCAACGACATCAGAGCGATGTTAGTATTCGATGTTTTTGATCAACTCAAGGCGCACATGAAACTTTTAAAAGACTTTGGTGTCCTGCCGCGCTATCCAAACGTCGACCTGATGAGCGAAGAGTGGAAAAGCTATCAACCGAGCAAGTGGCAGGCGTTATCGGAAGAATTGGAATTGTTCATTGACGACTTAGACGACAATGTTGAGGTTAGTCAGAGTGCTGGGCATGTTCTTAACGGCATTGTCTTAGGTTATCCGGTGGCGGAAGTTCAGGCTCTAGGCGAATACATAACGGGCTTTTCGGTGAGTGTAACGCGGCTGTCGACAGAGTTTGAAGGCATTGAGCTCTTCGTTCGACTAGGAGAAAAGGGAGAAATTGCAGACGAAACGCATCGCTATCTCGCGCGGATGACCGATGCGCTTTATTATGCCTATTCACTCCTACAGGAAAATGAGGACTTCGCGAGCATAGCTCAGGAACTCAACCTTCCCCCTAGAGTTCTTTCAGCCGAAGCTCCTGAGTCGATTGTCAGCCGTGGCGAACTTAGGCAAAGCGATTTTTTCAGGTCTGAGGTGCGGGGAAAAGAAAACGCTCAAGATTTACAATTGTATATTCGGCGTGCTCGCCATCCAGAGGTTCAAAGCGGAGAAACGAGTGATCAGGCGCCGGATTCTGCCGCCGTCAGCCTGTTGCCAATACCGCGAATTTCTTCTTTGAGCTCAGACCGCGTTTCTCCAAGTTCAGTCCGAGTATCACGGAGGTCCTTGGAGAGTTTTGACACGGCGTCTTCAAGGCGAGATGCTTTACCGTTGAGGACGTTGATTCGGAGTTCGATCGTATCTAGCCTTCGGCTGTTGCCGTGGACAGTTACCTCGAGCCGTTCCATCCTCGTATCGAGACCTGACTGGCCCTCAGCGAGGGTATCAAATTTCTTGTCCAATGCTTCCAGAAGTGTGCCCACTTCCGTGACTGAATATGAATCAGCCATTTTCTTTGGCTTGGTAGGATTACCTTTGCTCATTTCAAATCTCCTTGAGGATCAATTTGTGGGAACGGCAGGAATGGAAAGCAAGGTATCAGAGCGGCCACAAGATGTCAAGGTGCCTTTTGATGCCGGGCGCAAGACCGGAATTGCGAACCCCAAAATCTTCTCCTCTCCCCTGTCGGGGGAGAGGATTTCCGCCAAAGGACGCGGCGGATCCGCCGCGCTGTATGGCGGAAAGGTGAGGGGGACGAGTGAAAATAACTTGAACATCCACCCTCACCCAACCCTCTCCCTCCAATGGAGAGAGAGGGGAAAAGACTACAGCTACGGTCTTGTGACTTTTGATGCCGCCCGGCGTGCGGAGACCCGCGATCGAGTGCGGAATCCGGAGTTCAGGGTGCGGAGTGGACTTAAGTTCGGGAGTTCGCCCGTTCCGCACTCCGCACTCCGCATTTCCAACTCAAATCGGCGGGCCGAAGCGCGGGCAGAGAGCGATGGAGATCAACTTGTCAAACGATTCACAAGGTTAAGGGGGATGAATCTTTTGAGAGCTTTACCTGAATTAAACGGCGCGGTTCGACGGAAAGATTTGCCGGCTCGCACTTTGGAGAAGCTGAAAGAACAGCGCCGGATTAGGTATGTTCCTTATGTACGCGGAGCGCTCAAAAGGCTCGCACGGAATTTAAGGAGCGAATTTCCAAAGGGGCGTGAGCTCATGAAAGCAGTTGCGGATGCATCAGGTGATCCTGAACTCTATGACCGTTCGGATGCCCTTCCGTTGCGAATTCTCCAGCAAATCGATCAACGAAAAGCGTGGGAGAGGGTGGCCTCTAACGACAACGTCGCAGAGCTTCTCCTCCGCGCGAAAGAAGCATTTGATCGGTATATGAGCACTGATGACGCATGGCTTTCAGAACATCTGCCTGAACTCAAGGATAAAAGGGCCGCCTACTTTTCGGCTGAATTTGCGGTTCCGCCGCTCCCGATATACACCGGCGGAATGGGGGTGCTGGCGGCTGATATCGTGGCGAGCGCGAGTGATCTGAGGATTCCGCTCACAGCGGTTGGACTTTTTTATCAGCTTGGCTACTTTCGGCAGCTCATCAGACCGTCTGGCGAGCAAGAGGAAGATAGAAGTTATGCCGGTATCCGGAGAGATAAACGGACAGGACGGCCGCTTGATTTGCCGGTCGAAGATCCAAGAACAGGACATCCACTCATCCTGCAAATGAGAATGCCGACTGGAGGCCGTGTCGTCAAGGCAAAAGTCTGGAAGGCGCGGTTAGGAAAGGTCGATTTATTGCTTCTCGATACCAACTTGAAGGAGGAATGGGCAAACTGGAACAACGCGTGGAATGAAGGTACAGACCTCTCTATCACAGAACAAGCTTATCGGGAACATTCGGGAACGCAGGAGCGCATGGAACAATATTTCGTGCTCGGCGTCGGCGGAATAAAGGCGCTAAAAGCATTAGGTCAAGAACCAGATGTCATCCATCTCAATGACGGCCATCCAGTATTTGCGGCCATTTCTGCTCTTGCCCAAGCGTTGGCGCGTGTGCCTCGCGCGATAGAAGATCCCAAGCTCCGGTTTGACGCAGCGCTTGAAGTAGTTCGAGCAAAGACGATCTTTACGACCCACACGCCGGTTCCTGCCGGAAATGAAGCGGTGCCGGAACATGTGATCCGCCCCTTCTTGGAGATACTTTTTCCTGGGGGAAAAGAAGTCGATCAATATGCGGTGGATCGAATCCTCGAAATGGGACGGGCAGACGGCAACTTTAACATCACCAAATTTTCATTGCTGGTTTCAGGATTTCACAATGCCGTGAGCAAACTTCACGGCGAGGTAGCACGCAAGATGTGGCAAGGTCTTTACCCTGCTGTCCCGACAGAAGATGTTCCCATCAAAGCGATTGTCAATTCAGTTCACACGGGCGACGGCGAGCGGGAAGGAAAGTGGCAAGCTCCCCAAATTGCGGAACTGCTTCAAGAAACCTACCAGACTGCTGAAGTCCAGCGAGTAATGCACCTCGAACGAGACGAGATGATGCGGTATCTTACGGATAACAAATGGCTGGACCAAAACGTTCCTGTTTCAACGCGAGAAAAGTTGTGGGCCGTCCATGTCGGTGTTACGAAGCTGCTCTTTAATGAGGCCGAGAAGCGGTTTACAAGGCAGGCCGCGCGGGGCGACGCGTCGCGGGAAGATTTGGCTTATCTGAAAAGTCTTGACCCACAGGCGCTCACGCTTGGTTATGCGAGGCGGTTTGCTGGGTATAAAAGGCCTGATCTCATTTTTCTAGATTTGGAGCGCTTAAGATCTATCGCCGCGAAGTCACAAGGGCTAGTACAAATCATATTTGCAGGAAAAGCTCATCCCAGAGATGACGTGGGCAAACGGTTAGTTGCTCGTGTAAATCAAATAGCGCGTGAGTTACGCAAGGAAAAGAAAATCAAAGTCATTTTCATCGAGGACTATGACGTAGCGCTGGCTCGATTGCTCGTTGCCGGAGTGCACGTTTGGCTTAACAATCCGATCCTGAAACAAGAGGCGTCTGGAACAAGCGGACAGAAAGCACTTCTAAATGGGGTGCTGAATCTCACGATCCCCGATGGGTGGGCAGAGGGCATTGTAGACGGCGTCAACAGTTGGAAGTTTGGCGGAACGGACGTCGGGGACATCGATGCCAAGGATGCAGCTGCGCTTTACGACAAGTTGGAGAAGGAAGTGATTCCCACTTTTGATAACAATCGGGAGGAATGGATCCGCATGATGATCCGGGGCATTCTTTCTATCGCGCATCATCACGGAGGCGAGCGGCTGCTTTTAGACTACGGCCGGGAACTGTATGTGCCTGCTGTCAATTCAAGCGCGATGATCACGTCAGGCAACAATATTCTGACAAAGTTGCTTGCATACCGCGCGAAATCTAGCGTGGAAGAAGGAATGCTTTTTTATCTCCGGCTTCCACCCGAAGCCGAGGCAGAAAGGGTGTATTGGGCAAATAGAATTACGAACTGGGACTCTCAAGAAGATTTCGCGCTTGAGAAAATATCAGACGGCGTGTGGGCCATCGTGATTCCCGCAGAGAAAGTAGCTGGCGGTGATGTGGACTTTAAATTTATGGTATTTCCGGATCGAAAAGTCCACGGCGCGAGTAGGCCCATTTGGCTGCGGGGCGGATATCCTAACAGTTTGCGCAGCGGCATTTATCAGAATGGAAGCGTCAAAGTTGACATGGACCACCCTTTGTTTCGTCGGGACGCAGCTCGAAAGCTGCTTGCTGCCATTCGCTCCGAAGCGCGGGATGATTGGACTGAGAGACTCGAAAACGTCATGAAGGAAATGTCCTACGTGCCGAAGTGGTTGAATGATCCAAAGTATTCGACACGTCCCGCTGTATCTCCCAAAGAGATCATTCTTCAGAGCGAAAAATTCGCCCGTTTCGCCGAAAGCCTCGCACCGGTTTTGACGCAAAAGCGTAGAGAAAAGTACGTCATGCGGCACGGGGTGAATGCATTGTCGCCTCTGAGATCTTTTGATTTTCCTCCTCCCCTCCGGGAAGATTCCTACGGCGGCGCCGAAATCATCCTCAAAGAGGGATTTGACTGGAGCCGATTGACAGCCGGCGGGGTCATGGCCAACATCGGGCCGTGGGAAGGCACCAAGATAACGGAAGCTGCCATCCTGGAATTTGATTTTGAAGGGGATGTCTTCACGAGCCTCGGCGCCGGCACTGACGTTAAGGATCAGCTGAGAAAATTTTTCGACACGAGCCTAGACGAAATCCATCTGCCCGAAGAACCACCTTTCTATCGGGGGCGGGGCGATCTTTTTAATTATCTCCTCATCCTTTTATTACGTTTGTACGGAATCGACGGCGTGAATTTCGCTTATCCGGCCAAGGAATCCAACGAACCCAGATCTTTCGAATTTCTCGTGACCCACCCCAAAGCCATCAGCCACATCCGGCTTGTTACCAGAAAACCCGGGCCAACGATTTCCAAGGAAAGAGAATCCGGCCCCCCCTCCGAAGTGCGTACGGAGATTGTGCCGGAAGAGCTTGTCAAGGTTCGCTCACAGCTTGAGTATGAGCGAAGTGGCACTGGAGAAGTGTTGAATGTAAAGCCGGGAGGAATTCCTTCAGAATCGCGGAAACGAGGCCGGGAGTTTGCTTTTGACCTACGGCTGAATGCGGAGTCTCAAAACAGGAAAGCGGTCCAAAGAATCGCAGGCTTTCAGAAGAGGTTAGAAAAAATTGTCACTGCCGCCGAGCTTTTTATTCTTCCGAAAGATGCCTTCCACATTGCGTTAGGTGGCTTCTATCCTGGCGAAAGCTGGGATTTGGATTCAAATGGGCCGATAGATTTACCAGAGGATGCGGTTGAGAACGCCCTAACCCTCTTCCAGCAAAAGCTCAATACCGCCTTCAAAGATTCGCCTGAACTCATCATTGCCATCATCGGCGCAAGGATGACAAATAATGGAACCGTGGTTCTTGATTTGAAAGAACATCATGGTGGAAAACTTGCCGGACTCCGTGGGCTGGCCTATTCCGCAATGGAGGAAGCGAACTGGCCGCCAGGAAAGTTTCGAATCAACCGCTCGAAGGATGGACAGGTAAGCGACAGCGGAATTGTGACCTTGGCCCGGGTCATTCCTCACCCCGACAAAGATGAACCCTTGTCAAGCTCAGAGACGCTAATGCGAGTAGAAGGCAAAATTACCAAAATGGATCGTGAGCTGAAAAACAGTCCAATCACTCTCCGGTTCACTCAAGAAGATCAAGAAATAGCTCGGCTTGGAACGCGTGTTTTAATCGAAGAGATTGAGGGTTGGGCATCCACAAATGATTTTTTGAAAGAGCGTGCGGATGAAATCGTCAAGCTTACTGCGAATGGTTTTGCCCACGAGACCTACGAAGCGGTCCGCCAAATAGAAGCAATGGATTGGGGAAGAAGAAAAGGGATTTATTCTCCTCAACAAGTTCAAAAAGATCTTCAAGGCGAACCTCCAGGAAGTCTATTGATGCTAAAGAGGCAAAGGCACAATCAAATACTTGCCACGCACGGAGAAAGGGTTGCACTTCTTGAGCTCGAATTGCGTCATTTGAGCGTCTTGACACTTTCACTCGCGTTAAAAGGAATCCCCATGGATGTGGCAAGGAGCAGCCATTATTACTATCTTTTACTTGAGATTGAGCGGTTCAAAAATTCCAACGGTATCGAGGGCCTTAACCCTGAGTTCATTTCTCCGGCGCAACAGATACTTGTCTTGAACGAGATAGCGAAATCTCAACTTCGTGGTGCACGGGAGCAACTTGGCAGACAAATCGCAGAGCACTTAGACACCATTAGTTTTCGCTCGTCTGCCGAACGACTGTTACCCGAAATAGAAAAAATCATCGCGAGCTGGGAGGAACGTTATGTGAGAACAAAGCTTGAGCATGCTGTGTTGCAGGTAATTGGTCCCCTGAGACTAACTCGGGCGGCAGGAAAAAAGGTAAAAGATGAGATATCCCGTAGAAAAGTCGAGATCGTCGCACACGTGGTGCGACAACTCACCCCAGACGTATTAAGTGGCCGTCGCATAACGACAAATAAGATTCGCGACGCCCTTAGAAGTAGCGGTCTCAGTTTTGACCGTGTGAACCGGCTCAATCGTCCGGTGCGGTCCGGTATCACGAAGAAAGTCGACGAAATAGTGTTCAACATTGAAGAAAGCACGCACCGCTTGAAATTTCGTTCTGCGTTCCAAAACCCCCGCTCGGAAGCAAGGTGGCTCATAATGGCTGCGAAGATCGTTCTTATGGTCGCGGTTTTCGGTGCTCTGGGCTATTGGGCGCTCCGCGACACCAAAGATGATTGGGCCAAGGAGTTTAGTCAAATGACGGAACTTATTAAGGAGACCACCTCGACAGATGTTTTAATTGACATCGTGCGAGATACTCAAAATAACAGCATCCACCGCTGGTATGCGGTAAGACGATTAGTCGAAGCAGCCACAGTTAATGAATCTCTGAGAAAGGAAGTGGTGCCGGTGCTCATGGAAGAAATTACCCGCTATCTCAAAAAGGAGCTGGATCCACAGACGATGGTTGCGTCATGGGGGGTCGAGGTTGAGGCGATAGACGGTCTTGCCAAGTTCAAGGCGACGCGAGCAATCAACTTATTGAGACAAGTTTACACGGACGGCTCGGTCGATCAAACGGTGCGTGAAGCGGCGAGGGGAGCGGTAGAACAATTGGAAGAGACACGATCCGGCCGCTCCAGAGTACAAGAAGGTCAATTGGACAGAGAAGAAAAATTGAAAACGTCTGGCCCGAGGAGCTCAAGATCCGAAATTCGTAGTGAAATCGTCACTCCAAAGACGAAACTTGAAGAGAGGGGTACCCTTATTTTCCGCCGTATTCGGTATGAAATAGAGCAGATCATCCACGTGGCTGGAGATGATTTCATCCTGTTAAGAGCGAAAAAGAAGTACGCAGGGCAAAAGAGACAAAGGAGGGTTGACCGTCCCATTCATATTTCCAGAAGTAAGAGCGAGGTTACGAGCGGCCCTCTTTTACGAGTTTCCCTCAATGATGGAAACTGGAGTTACATTTCACCCAAGCGTGCTGAGGTGCGATCGCCGCAACAGAAGAAAAAAATAAAATACCCTGCCATTCATATACCCCTTGGAACGTATTTAAGGGTTTATTCTGGAATTTTTCTTCCGGCGATCTTTTTCATACTTAATGTATTAACCGTCGTAAAACTCGGGGCCCAGCTGGCAGGGGCGAAGATTTTGAATGGCCTCCCATTGGACGCTGTGATCACCGCATACGGGATTATTTTAGTCCCAGCCATCATCCATTTCGCAATGGAAAAATCTGTTTGGCTTCGGAAACGACAGCGTGCGCGAGAAGATCGGAGAAAAGCCGCTGGTATGCGCGGTGAGTCACGCTCCCAGTCTGTTGAAGGCCGTGAACGTGCGAATGGAGATATTGGAGAACCAAAACAATCTGCAGTTCGAGACTCGGCGGACCGTGCGGAACTGCGAGCAGAATGGAAAGGTAAGAGTATTTTCGAAATTGGATTCGAAGCCAGTCTAATTCCTCGGGAGTTTAATTTGTTAGTGGATGCCGCGGTTAAGGGATTTAGCAATCTCAACGAGGCCGAACGAAATCAAGTGAAAAAGGTTCTTCGGAAGATTTTCGAAAAATTGGGCTTGCTCGAAACGGAAAAGCAAGAGGAGCGGCGCCGATTCCTGAGTCAAATCAGCGCGCTCATGATAAAGCTCAAAGCGCGGGGAAAGTTAGACAAATTAAAGTCAACGTTTCAAAAGAAATACTTGGACGAGACATCGTTCAAATTGGAGCGTGAGGTCAAAGTGTCAGGGCTTCAAACCGGTGATCAGGTACAGGAAGCAGCGGCGGAAATATCCGATGAAGAGCCTCTGGGCGCTTTGAGAAAATTGCTTGCTAAAAAACCCCGTGGGATTGAGGAAGCATATGCCTTGTCTATTTCACGAGGCGCATCTTTAGAAGAGGTTCGGAGGACACTCAAAGAAGCTGGCTATGAGATGACGCAATGGAGACGCGACGGGTTGCTCGGCCTCTTTCGATTTAAACGAAATGTGTGGTTGAAAGTGCAAGAGCCCCGCCGGGCCGAGGTGCGGCACGAGCTGGTGCAGAGTGTGGAATTCGGAGTGCGAAGCAGACGCGAACGAGACGACTCGATCATTCCGTATTCCGCACTCTCCATTCCGCACTCGGAAACACGGGCTGAGATGCGGGGACAATTGGAAGAAGATTGGAAAATAGCACGTTCTGCTGTGTGGTTTTTTTTGAGGAGAGGGGTTTATTTTAAGCAGGACATCGAAGATGCTTTTCAGGATATCCATCTTGCGTTTGCGGAGGAGAGGCAGAAGGGAAAACCCTTATCAGAACTGGAGCTGAGAAAGATTGCTCTGGCCGCCCTTTCAAAACATGTGAGGGATTATCATAAGTACAAGCGTGTGGTTAGAGGGTTTCAAGCTGCATATAGATCGCTCGTCACAAAGCGCCGCGGCCCACGTCCTATGCTTGATGATGTCGATCTCTTGATACCTGAGGTAGGGGAAGAGACATTTGGGGACAGGCTTAGATCTCATTTCAGAAGGCGAGGGTGGTCCCAGCGACGAGGAGCGCGTGAATTAGGATTTTCGTACGGCTCCATTAAACCGTGGATATCAGGTAAGATTCCAAGCCCATTCTTTGTGAAACGGCTTGCGACCGCACTGGACACGACGGTAAGTGAGTTGATGATAGGAATACCTAGGGAAGAGTTGCTCGCCATCAGGATTGAAGATGAAGAAAGTGGCGAATACAGAAAAATCTTGGGGTTGAAGGTCAAAGTTTTGAGATATGAAAAAGGATGGACAAAAAGCAGGCTTGCTCGCGAGGTGGGTATCAAGGATAACACCATTATCAGACTGGAGGCAGGCGAACCTACGTTTCCCTATCGGTACATTGGAAAACTTGCCGAAACGCTGGGTACGACGATAGGCGATCTTATTGCAGGAATGCCTGACGAAAAAATAATGGCTATTCGTGTTTTTGACGAGAAAAGCGAGGAGCATCGTGAACTCTTTGGGCTCAAATTAAGAGTCCTCAGATATAGGCGAAGATTATCTCAGACCGGTTTCCAGGGCCAGAGTAGCACCTCCGCATGGGAAAGTGGGAAATGGTTCCCCTATCCCAGAAGCATGAAAATCATTGCGCGCAACTTAAAAACAACTGTGAGCGAACTTTTAGCCGGCATACCTGAAGAGAAGTTAATGAGCATGCGGGTCCGAGACGAGAAAAGCCGGGAAGCAAAACAAATTCTTGGATTAAAGATCAAAATTTTTAGATACAAACGGGGTTGGACCTTAACCGAACTTGCTCAAGAAATGCACGTGCATGTTGATACGGCTTCAGATTGGGAAGCCGGACTGCACTTCCCTGCGATACGGCATTTCAAACAGCTAGCAGAACGACTGAATTCTACGGTGAGCCATCTTCTGGTGGGTTTGCCCGCAGAGGAGATAAAAACAAGATTAAAAAATGGCAATGACCCGGACTATGCCGACCTATTCAATCTCATGATCCGGGTTGTAAGATACGAGAACGGTTGGTCATCGGGCAAGCTCGGCGCTGAAGTTGGGATTCCTCGGGTAACCATCGATGGATGGTCATGGAGTCGAGCAGTTCCCGCCCCTAACAATTGGAAAAAATTGACTACTGGAAAAGGGCACGTTCTTTTCGGTGACTACCTTCCTCCGTCACGGCCGAAACCCACAGAGCTTGATGAGACAGAACGTAAAGTTCATGAACTGTATCAACAACTAGGTCGATACAGTTCTGTCGCCAGAGCAATGGGATGGCAAGGAGCAGCAGGCGGCGTGAGGGCCCGGCACATATACCTGCGGTCTCTTCGGAAATTGGGGGCTCAGAGCCGCGCTGAGGTGCGGAACGAACTGGTGCGGAATGCGGAATTCGGAGTGCGGAGTGGACGTCAACTCGAAGACTTGATCATTCCGCATTCCGCCCTCCCCATTCTGTACTCGGAACCACGGCCTGAACTGCGGATGGGGCTGGAAGAGATCGCGATCTATGAGGAAGACGTGGATCTCGAAGCGTATCAGCGCGTGATGCGTTCTGCCGAGGTCCGTTTCTTAACGCGTGAGGAGGAAAAGATCCTTTTTCGTGCCCTTCATGCTCGAAATCTAAAAGGAGAAGAGCGCAGGACTCTCTTTGACTTTCTAGTCTTGAAATATCTTCCTAGGATTAAACGCGTGATCCGTAAACTCGTACGCGGTGAGGGGCGAGACAAGGACAATATGTATCAGGACGGTTCTTTGGGGTTAATGGAAGCAGTCTGTCGTTTTGATTACCGTCTCGGGACGAGGTTTGGTACATTTGCCGACTGGTGGATATGGGGCAAAATTCTAATCGGTTTGAATGACTTAGCCACTGGAAAGTTACCGTCTCAGGAGCGGGAACTCGTCCCCGCAATCTTGAGCTCTCAACAGGAATTAACACAGCTTTTCAAGCGTGAACCCACCATGGAGGAATTGGCCAAAGCGCTAGGGGAAGAGGAAAAAACGGTGATCCGCATCCTTTCCTTCTTCTCACGGGCAAAGTCCTTAGATGCCCCAGCAGGGAACGGTGAATTAAACCGCTATCAATTCCGCTCGGATCCAAAAGCGGAAACTCCGGAGGCGATCGCGGTTCGTGAGGAAGAACACCGCGAGATAGTCCCAGAGATTTCAAGAAGGCTAGCCCTTCTTTCCTCTTACCAGCAGCTCGTCATCAAACTGCGGTTTGGAATTGGCACGCAAAAAGAGGGCGGTTATACACTCGACGAGATTGGAACAATGCTGGGGGTCACAAGAGAGAACATCCGTCAGATCGAAGATCGTGCAATCAAAAATATGCGCAGCAACACTATTTCAGACGCCAAGACTCGTCCCGTATCCACTGAACATGGTGATGTTTACCTTGTGGAAGTCGTCGGCATAAAGCCGGATCATCCTGTTTTTGAGGACATGCGGCTCAAGCCACTTATCGAGATAAAAGAGCTTTACGAAAGGGGCTTTTTTGCCAATTTCATTCCGGCACAAAACTTGACGATGGGCAGGGTCAGAAATGTTAAGCCTCGTGTCGGCTACCGGAGACGCGTAGCGGCAACGGCCCGAGCAGCCGCTCACCGTGCTGAGGCGCGCAGTGGAAGCGTGAGGGAGTATGCGACGTGGGATCACTTCCATAGCTTGATTCATGTCCTCGCGATAGATAGCGAGGAAAAGAATCGGCTGGAAGCGTATAAGCGATTGAGAGAGCTAGCATTGTTTCAACCGTTCCACTTTGGCCTTGCTTTGGTGCGGCATGTCGGAGGTGAAATAGCTTCTTATGCTAAATCCATTTTGCTGGAGGTTGCGTGGGAAAACCCAGAGATCATGACTGGACCCATTGTGAGCTCACTTGAAGATCCGAGTCGGAATCCGCATGCTGAAGAACTTCTCGGCCAGTGGATTGACCTCATCATCAAAAAGAAAGATCGAAACAAACTCAGTATTGTTGCCCGGCCTCTGATCGGCATCTTAGCTCTTGAGATAGCCCGCCCTGCTGCCGAAAGATTGATTCAAAAAATTGCTCTTTTTGATCTCGGTGTAATTGTGAATCGATTCATGGGGGCACTCAAAGATCCCGCGAGGCGGGCGATCGTCGGGCACCTCCTTGTAGTCATTAGCCGTTATTCTGCTGGCGCAGCAAAGTTCGTCACCGAAACTGTCATTGAAAATCTTTATGACAATGAAATCGCCGAATACCTTATAGAAGTACTTCTTGAGATTTCCAAGGATGCGGGCGAAAAGACGGTAAAACATATTTTGTGGTTATTAATGGATGTTTTGCATTTTGAGGATTACCTGAAGCGGGTTCGTTTTGTTCCGTTCAAGGAACGGCTAAGAGAAAATAAGGGAGATTTCCGTCGAAACGCAGCCGCGGTTTTATCGAGAATGCTGGTGACATATCCGGTCGAAACAGTGCACATTGTAGTCGGCCATGCTTTGAATCATGACGTCCGGCAGTACGCCGACGAAATCCTCGCTGAAATCGAGGATAAACAACCCCAGATTCTTACTGATTCCTATGTGGCAGCTCAGGGCCGAATGAGTCCAAATGAATTTGTGGAAAGCGAGTTGATTCGTCTCGCTGCATCACATCGAGGGCCTATCCTCAACTCGCTCATCAAATCGCTTAAGAGACAATCAAAAGCTCCGGCCTTAGTTTCGCTTCTGATAAAGATGGCGCGGTCTAACTCTGAGCTTTCAGGTTTCATTCAAGAGCGCCTCAAGTCTGCGATGTCTGAGGTGCCGACGCATCGGAACCTCGATCGCTTCGGTCAACAAATTCTTGCCCAAATCCAGTCCCGCAATGAAGTGCGATTGGGATTAAATTTGGCCAAGGAGAGAAAAGTACTGCTCTCGGGAAATGCCAGCCGTGCGGAGGTTATTCAAAATGATGAAAACGGGCACAGCCCGATATTGAGGAATGACGATCGGACGGCTGACGCCAGGCTTGATGTAAACAAGGTGGTCGCCAGTTTGACGCACACGCCGAAAACCGGCCAATTCGAAGACTCGACAAAGGTTTTGATACGGAATCGGAGTGATGCGGCTCATGGAGCAGGAGACGATTTAGAAAGTGACTTCGCTATGCTCGGTAGCAATAAGAGGAGGAGAAGTCCATTCGGTTCCAGCCGGATCTCGGGCAATGAAACCTTCTTCTTGAAGAATGTCCTTGAGCGTTCCCATTCTGGAACTTTCCTCAAGGAACAGCCGAACCGCTTCCATAAGCCTGCGCCGCGCATCGTCCACCGTATCTCCGCAGCTGGCAACGGACAATTCTGGGCAGACACTGACAAACGTCGGCCCCTCTCTAAAAATCAAGGAAGTGAATTCAATCTTTCTCATGGCATTCAAACTATAACACAGAACCGGGATGCCGTAAAGCAGCCCTCTTACCGCTCTGCAGTGCGTGAAAAATTCAGGGGAGAGGCGAGAGAGGAGAGGGAAGAGAAAAAGCGCTTACCTCTTACCGCTTCTCTCTCGCCTCTCACCACTCACCTCTCCCCTGATTCTTCCCGCCCCGCGGCACGCAAACGAGTGCGAAGCGGACATGAACTCGAAGACTCGATCATTCCGCATTCCAGACTTCCCAATCCGCACTCGGAAACACCGGCTGACGCGCGGGATCTCGTAGTTGCGCATGACGAATTGCCAGTGACGAAAGGTAGAAGACCTTGGCAGTACGAACGCGCGGATCTAAGGCACCGAGCGCGCTCTAGAGGTGTGAGTGCTTTTCGCGGCGGCGGCCCTGCCAATCGAGAAAGACAATTCCGAGAATTATTACAAGCAGGATCACAGCAAGAAACACAACATTCGCTGTTGCTCCATCCATTTTTGTTTCCTCTCGTCAGGATTGATCCAGAGAATGAAGGCAAAAGCAACAAGATAAATTATAACCCCGGCCACCAGAAGAAACAAGACAGGTCCGACTTGTTGGGCGCATCCGACTTCATACAGTTGTCATCGCGAGGCCAGCATCCCAAGAATGGGCTGAAGCAATACGATGCCTCCGTCATTACGAGGAAGCGTAGGGGCAATGACGAAGTAATCTCGGATGCGAGATTACTTCGTCATCCCTTGGGGTTGCTTCCTCGCAATGACGGTCAGGATGCAATTGCTTCGTCAACGCCTGGTCCGCTGCCTCGCGATAACGTTGGCATTGCTGCATCGAGCGGGATACGCGCCGCGGTGCAGAGTGGACAGGAACTGGAAGACTTGATCATTCCGCATTCCGCACTCCCCATTCCGCACTTGGAAACACGGCCTGAGGTGCGGAGCGGGGACAAATCACGAGGGGATGCGAGCGCTCCTCCTGACCGTGTCAAACAATGGGAAGAGAATATCGGTGCCGTGAAAAGGATGTTGAGCAAGTTTTTTCAGGAAGGCAATGACCTAAATTATGCCTTGCTTTTGTTTGGAAACATCCTCGTGAACGATCCCGTTAGAATCGATTACATGGAGAAATTGATGAATGCTTTGAAGAAACAAAAGGGGCCTCGTAGAGACAAAAACGCAAGACACGGCGTAGAGCTTACGCCTGACGATCTTAGAGATTTGCTCGATTGGGTAATCGGAGACGTCGCCTATTTAAGCTCTCCGCCTAATAGGAAGGACGACGGACCTGTTATGTGGATGTGGGTTCCATACAGAGACCTACCCGAAGAACTCATAACCGAAATTGTGAAATATCGAACGCCTAAAAAGAATTTTGATGATGCGGCTGACGCATGGAGAGCATATCAGGCGCAGGGTGATAAGAAGCTAATCGGATTTAAGTCATTCTATGATAAGCACTTTAAAAAAAGAGGGGCGATGGCGTCTGGCGATCAGGCTTTTGATTCGTATTCGTTTCATTTTTTACCTACGAGAAAGCATGATGATTTGAAACTAGGGATTGACACTGACTGGGCCGGCAGAGGATTGGGCAGAGGATTGGTTGCGTTCAGGGACGTACCTCGAGGTCGAAAACTTGTTGTAAATCGGCTCCGGCAATCTGAACAGGTTTATGGAATGTCTCAACATTTGTTTTACATTGAATTAGAGCACGTCAAAAATCGGCTTATTGTTCACACCCACCAACACGGCGGTAGTCGGACGAGTCAATTGAGGACTTCCGATCGTGAGTTGTATGATTACTTGAAACATGTACCGGATAAAGCCTTCGCTTTGTTAATAGACCGACTGGATGAGGTACTTGCAGCTTTAGGATGGTCGGCAGCCGATCAAATCCAGGATTTTGAGATTGTCTCAGCCAGCAAGGTCGCTTATGAATGGTCCACGGTCTCGGCCTCAACGGTTATGACAGCTTATATGGATTTTCCACAGCGCCTTGGATTTCATATGGTAGAACGTAAGCCCAATGAGATCCGGAATGCGCCAGGCGACCAAGCCATGTGGAGAGAAAGCGTGTGGTACTGGAGCCGGCCGCTTGCGGATATGAAGAAACCTCCGAAAGTTCAGATCGAGACGCCGTCTTCTTTCCGTCCGGAAGTGAGAATCCTGGAGACGCGGGCTGAGGTGCGGGAAACAAAAGTAAGAAGCACGAAGCTGGAAGCAGGAGCGCAAAAGTCTCTCGCTTCAGGCCTCGCGTTTCACGCCGGCGGCAAAGCCGCCTCCCGCTCTGAAATGCGGATAAATCCGAGGAGCACTGAGGAATTGCGCGAACAGTTGATGACTCTTGTAAGGGAGATCGTCATTCTGCTTGATCTTCTCACGGTAGATCCCCGTCGGGAGAACCGGAAGGAACTTGAAACCGAGATTACGGAGCTGAGAAGGCAGCTCAGTGAACAAAAAGAGTTTGTGAACGAAGATCAACATCAAATCTTTGACAAGCTTGTGGGAGAAGTTAAATCGCTCATTGATTTAGTATCGGCTTCCAAGCTGCCTCTTTCTACTCAATTGATACGAGAACATACTCAGCGTATTTACAGTAACATCCAAGAGCTGGAATTTAAGCCTACGGGGGAACAAAAAGATGCAATAAGTGCGGAAACAGAACGCTTCGAGCTCGCGAAGTTGATTAGAGCTAAGGATGTCGAGGGTATTGCTGACATGCTTTCGAGAAGCGACGAGGTGCCAATAAAGGTAGATGCGATCAGGGCACTGGGTCTATTGAAGGCCAGTCAATATGCAGATTTGATCGTTCCATACTTAACCTTTTTCACACCACCCTTCGGCGAGGGTGTGCGGCTGACTGCAATTACTGCATTAAGAAATTTAAATGCAAAACAATATCTAACTGAGATTGCGAAGAAATTCACAGATCCCACACTAAGCGTTCGCAGTAGGGCAGCCGGAGTGATTGGGGCATTCGGGGATCCAACATACATCCCCCAACTGAAGGAACTATTGAATGACAAATCCGCCGCGGTGCGGCTTGCAGCGGCAAAAGCTTTGCAGAAATTCGGAGTGGACATTCCTGAAGAATACCGCTCCGAAGCGCGGAGCAATGATGATGTCTTTATGAGGATCGCAGCTTCTTTGCCAGAGGAGTGGCGGGAAAAAATTCAAGCAGTGCAGACAAAACCAGCTAACAGGGATGTTTTCCCCTCGTGGATACAAGCGCTGAATGAAGCGGAAGCGACGCGCCTACACTCCATTCTAACGGATCGCGTGCCAGTAGATGTAATTGAGTCCTTTTTCCTGAACAGCCCGCACTTTCTTGCAAGCGATCCCGATCAGCGTCATCAAGTGGCAGTTTCGATTGCAGAGACGCTAGAGGATGTACGTCGGCTTTTAAGATCTTGGATTGAAGAGCTGGATCGCGACCCGCATGCGCGACGTCCTGCAGCGATCCCTGCGCGCCAGATGACCACCCCTGCTGAGACAAGAGGTGTCCGGCCGCAAGAAGAACGAGAAGAGTGGGTATCAGAGGAGGAAGCTGCCAGACGCGCGCGCTTCATTGAGTGGGCTCGAGATGAAATGGGCATAGAGGCGACCAATTATGACGAGCTTGTCCGTGCGATGACGGAACGTTTCAGCTATGTTGTTCACGTGAATGCAGCTAGCATTGCGCGTACGCTTCCTCCACGCACGAGTTGGAACGACTTTGAGGATTTGGAGATCGCGGGCGTTTTGGGTCTGATCGATGCACTTGGCAAATACGATCCTGCTCGAGGCGTTCAGTTCGACTCGTATGCAAAGCATAGAGTAAGGGGAGCTATCTTGGATGAATTGAGAAAAATAGATCCTGAAAAGAGAGAAGTGAGGGAGCTTGCAAACGCTCTTCAAGAGGAGGGACGAACTCGTTCCACATCAGAAGAAGTGGTGGGGTCCTATGATGTCACACGCGCTGCCGTGTTAAGGGCTCTGCAAGTTGCTCGCGGCGGAGACATATCACTAGATAAAAAATTGTTTGAGACGGATACTGGAAAGAGCGTCACGATAAAGGATAGGCTTCTAAGCAACAGTCCGACTGGAGATTTTGTAGCAGAGCAGCGCGACTTAATCGAATATGTGATGCGGCCGTTGAGCCCCCGGGAGAAAGCGATATTGATTTTATATTACCACGGGAATTTGCCGATGAAGCAGGTCGGAGAAATTTTGGGTGTTAGCGAATCACGAATCTCTCAGATATTGAAAGATCTTCCTAAGCGGATAAAAGAACGAATGCATGAGTTTTTTGAGAGAGGAACTCTTATGCGGCTAGACACATTCGCGGCAAGAAGTCGATATGCGAGGCTAGCTACCGGCCTTCGTCGCAGGGACGTTACGCAACAGCTCTACAGGAACGTCGAGAAAGGCTTGATGAGGCCGAGAGAGGAAACGTTCGTAAAATTAGCAGATGCTTATGGCGTTAGCATACAGTGGCTGAAGACCGGCCACAACATTCCTCCCTTTTTGAGTCCGGAGCATTTGGAAGTTGGTGCCAAAGCAATTGTGGCGATTGAAGAAGAAAGAATAAGAATGGCGCTTCCGATCGGCATCTTGGCGCACGAGGCAAAGGTATCTCGTCGCGCCTACCTATTTTACGTAGCGGGTAAAGTGATTCCGACCTCTGACGTCCTAAGCCGCCTTAGGAGTGCTCTTGAGACAGCAAAACCTGGCGGCAAGTATCCGACTCGAGAATCTGTCTTGGAGGGACTAGCAGCACGTGAGGCAAAGAAGTGGCCAAGTCATGTTAGGGCGCTCCAGATTGGTGAACATAAAGATGCGGCACTTCTGTATGCGGCCAGAAAATTTGGAATTGAACTACCTCGGCCGCCGAGAACTGGCGAACATCCGAAGGCAGAAAAAAGCCGCTCCAAAGACTCCAAGAAACCTCGTTCTGAAACGAGGGTCATTCCCACTTTCTCCAGCTTGCCGGAAGCTGAGCCACAATCGGCAGTCGAAACCGAAAATCGTTTGATCGTGACGCTTGGGGAACTTCGAATAAGCGGCGAGCTGCGGGCGAAATTGAAAGAAGCAATTCAGGTGAATCAAGCCAACCCAACGTTTATCCTGGTGATTGTCGATACGGAATTTAGACACGAGCTTCTAGCTGAGCGAGAGCTTTTTGGGCTTTTTGGGAGGGATTTCTTTATTCGTTATCCCGTGGAGCTTCACGGACGGGAGAGTCTTAAAATTTCGACCGAAATGTCGCCGTGGGTGGTACTCAATCGCGCGATTGGTGCGGCGCGTAAAGAAGTCGGTCTTAATGGTTCTTTCTTTTCACCCCAAGTGATTGCGTCGGGGAGCCACGATGTTCTCTCTCGTCTCGGCCGGCGTGATACGCCACTCCTTGTAGCCGAACCGCTCCTATTCGATTTGGCGCGCCGCCTATTCGACCTTAAAGATGCTCAGGCGTGGTTCCGCCAGGCAGCTGGCCCCGAGGGAATTCTCCATCCGTGGGCGGAACACCTGCGTACGTTAATGCTGACTCGACAAGCGCAGGTCGCCGCTGCATAATCATAGGCACAGTTTGGAGATTCTCATCAACGAACTCACTGTGAGTGAGGCAAGGCAAAGGTTCTTTGAACTTGTGAAGAAAGCGGTCAGAGATCATTTGCCGATTCAAATTACTTCAAAATCTGGCGAAGCGGTTCTCATATCAAAAGAGGATTACGATAGTTTGCTCGAGACGCTCGAACTGTTTTCGACGCGGGGTATGTTGAGGAGTATTAGTCCGGTTTTCTCATCAATTTGGCGGATTGATGAGAAAACCGCTTTGGACGCACGAAGTTGCGTCCAAAGTTTTGCGCCCCTGTAAAAACGGGGCGCAAAAGACAACCCCTGTGGTACAAATGGACAAGCCCATTTGCACCACAGCCTCTTCGAGGGCATTTCTCATTGGCGATGAGAAATGCGGGTTAGAGAAGCACGTGAAGATATTAAGTCCGGGATGACGAAGTCTCTCAAAGAAGTTTTCGGGCGATGAAGCGCCAATCTTACACCATCCTTGTCTTAGATTCCTGGTAGTTCATGGCAATGAGGAACCGAGGGCGAATTTTCGGTACGTACCGAAAATCGAGTTGTCGGACGTAAGGACTAATTATGACGGAAGTACTGACTAAGATTAGATTTGGGCACAGTCCGGATCCGGATGATGCGTTCATGTTTTATGCGATTGCGCGCGGGAAAATCGACCTTGCGGGATTTGAAATTGAGCACGTGGTCGAGGACATTGAATCGCTGAATCGTCGTGCGTTACGCGGGGAGCTCGAAGCAACTGCAGTTTCGGTTCATGCGTACGCGCACATTGCGGATGAGTACGCGATCATGCGCGCCGGTGCGAGTGTGGGCGAAAAATACGGGCCGGTTGTGGTTGCGAAAATGGGCGGGACGGAGAAGATTTGTGGAAAAACGATTGCGATTCCTGGAAGATTGACCACGGCGTATTTGGCTCTGAGGCTATTTGAGAAAAATTTTAACGAAGTTGTTGTCCCGTTTGACAAAATCATCGATTTCGTAGATGCAGGAAAAGCAGACGCCGGACTTCTCATTCATGAAGGACAAGTCACGTACCAAAATCACGGGCTTAAAAAAATCATGGATCTGGGTGCGTGGTGGTGGGAGGAAACAAAGTTACCACTGCCGCTTGGCGTAGATGTGATTCGGAAGAATTTAGGCAGTGAGCCCATGAAGGCATTCGCGCGTGTCTTTAAAGAAAGCATTGAATACGCGCTCGCACACCGCGAGGCAGCGCTCGATTACGCGCTTCCGTACGGCCGGGGTCTGACGCGCGAAGCGGGCGATCGGTTTGTCGGCATGTACGTGAATGACTACACGCGTGACCTTGGAACAGCGGGCGAGGAAGGCATCTGTCAATTGTTGGCACGCGGTTACGACGCGAGAATTTTGCCGAGGGCGATTACACCAGAATTTGTTTAGTCCCTCAGTTTAATTTTGGTAGTTTCAGAGTACGTGTTTAGCGTTAGTCCCTTCCCCCCTTGTGGGGGAAGGTTTCCGCCAAAATACGGGGCGGATCCGCCAAGACTTATGGCGGAAGGATGGGGGGGTAATCAAACAAACACCCCCCCCACCTTCTCACTTGGGATACATCCTCCCCCATCCGCCACAAAACGCGGCGGGATTCGTCCACAAAGCGTTTTGGGACGGATTCCGCCGACCCTTTGTGGCGAACAAGGGGGGGAGGAATAAATAAGGAAAGCAATTTGCAAAGCTTCACTTATATCTCCCTCTGTAGTTCACATTTAAATGTGAACTACAGGGGGAGGGCAGGAACTAGGGGACAACTCTCTTGGTAGCGCGGCCGCGGCAAGTTCGATCTCGACACGAAATTCGTCGCGCCGTGAGGCCTCGATAAATTTGAGACCGGCTTCGTAGAGGCCGGTCTCAAGATTAAGCTTCCGCCAAACCACCTCCGCCAAAATCCGGTTTGATGAAACCGCAAGGAGCTCGTCTTCCTTCACGTAATCGTCCATCGAGCTTAAGTCTACCTCGACGAGGGCGAACGTGCTCGGTTCGGGCGGCGACATGGCGGTAATTTTCATTCCGCCTTGACTTACATTCTTGGATTTGGCAATGTGGAGCGGCTTGTGCGGTGTTCGGTCAAGTCGTGTGAACCGAACCGGCAGGAGGCAAGACTCACGGGCGTGTCTGCGTCGTTCGGGGTTCATCATTCATTTGATCGGCTGAGACCGCAGAAAGTTAACAAGCGAAGGAGGGTATTTTTATGAGAGCGGTTCAGGCGTTTGTTTTATTGACCATTTTGATTTTCTTGTGCCCTCGGACGAGCTTTGCCCAACAGGAAGAAAAGGATATTGAATACGCGCATTGCGGCCTGTGTGAATTCGCAGAAGCAGATCACTGGCTGAGGAGTGCGCCGGGGAAAATCTTCCGAGGTCTTACGAATGTAACGTTAGGTTGGACGAATTTATTCAGTCGCCCTGCAAAAGCTGTCACTGAAGGCGACAACATTCTAATTGGTATCGCCGATGGAATTGGTCACACCCTTGCCCGGACGGCTCAAGGGGCGGTAGAAGTTGTTGTCTTCTGGTTTCCGCCGGTAGAGGATGAGCCGCTTCGCAACTGCGCCCTTGGCGATTTAGGCTGGACGGGTCGGTAGATCGTTGGGCCATCAAGCGTGAAACATGCGCGGGTCAGCGTTTAAGTTCATCGAATGAAATATTTCCTAACCCTAAAGTGGTCAAATGGTTGCGTCAATTTAAAAAACCTTCTTGAAAACGAATGATTTTTGCCGTATTATTTGAGTGGAATCACGATAAGAGGCTAGCCAAAGGGTTTCGTCCCGCGGCAATGCCTCTCTTTTTTGCCTATTTTCGTTCGTGAAATTCTAGCTTACCCCGTAGGTCGCTGAGGAATCCCATATCGGCCGCAAACCTTCTGAGCAACGCGGAATATTTATGTTTATTCGGTATTAACAGCCGGCGTAACTTTCCTTGCTTTTTTAAGTATTCAACCAGACAGTGAAAATCTCCGTCGCCTGTCACAATAACGGCTTGATCGTAATGGGGCTGCTCGATCATGGCGTGCAGGACGAGCTCTGCGTCAACGTTTCCTTTCACGCGTCCTTCCGATAAAGCAAGAGTAGGTTTGAAGATGACGACGTAGCCGTACTGTTGGAGCGAGGCGTACAAACTCTGCTGCTCGGCCACAAAACCAATGAATAAAAACGCCTTGACGACGCTGTATTTGTCCTCGAGGTATTTGCGAAACCGTTTAAAATCTAACTTCCACCCTTGTTCTCGGACTGACAAATTAAGATTCCGACTGTCTATAAACGCGTAATTTTTTTGATGTAGTTTCATCGTCACAAGAGATAATTCAATGGATGCAAGCTGCCGATTGCCTTGTGCTTAGCGGTAAGCACCGCCTCGTTGCCTTTCTTGTTTCTTAGATCTCGAGCACTTTGGGAAACCGACTCAGGTTTTTACAGCCATTTTTGGTCACGAGGACCATATCCTCGAGACGGACACCGCCCGCATCTAAGTAGTAAAGACCGGGTTCGACCGTCACGACTTGACCGGCGCGCAGGATGTGGCAGACACTTGAGATTCGGGGTGGCTCGTGAATGTCAAGGCCGACGCCGTGGCCGGTTCCGTGGAAAAAACCCTGCATGCGGCCGTCGATTTGGCCTGTCGGAAAGCCAAGCTTTTCGAATTGGTGCAAAATAGCATCGTGAATCTTTTTTCCATCTGCGCCATCTCGAATCTGCCTGAATGCGATTTCTTGCCCTTCTTTGACCGCGCGGTACATCTTTTTTAATTTCTCTCCCGCTTTCCCGCGCACCACCGTTCGCGTCATGTCTGCGAAATAGCGGGAGGCGGTGGCGCGGGGGAACACGTCCATGACGATCGACTCGTGTGCGGGCAAAGGACCGGAACCTTGGTGATGCGGATCGACGCACTGCCTGCCTGAAGAGACGATCGTGTGTGCTGCGATGCAGCCCGATTCCATCAAGGAAACGTTTATGATTTGCTTAAGCGTTTCTGCCGTGAGGCGCTTTCCTTTGTACATTAAGTAACGGCCTTTGATCCTTGCTTTTGTCAAAACGTGTACCGCTTCACGAACCGCACGTTCTGTGTGCCGAAGGGTTTGGGTAATGGCGGCGACTTCTTTTTTGTTTTTGATCGTGCGCTCGCTGTAAAAAGGATCTGGCTTGAAACGAATTTTGTAACCTTTCTTGCGTAGGGCATCCGCGTGTTCGATGGGGAAATCGGAGGGAACGAGAACACATTTCACACGCCGCTCTCGAAAGAGTGCATGAACCATTTCTGCCGCGGTGATGGGTGTGACGCCGGCACGTTTTAATTTCGCCGTGATTTTGCCCGTGGGGATGACTTCGTCCGCCTCGGCTTCCCGACGGGCGCGATCCAGCTCGAGTTCGCTCATGAGGACAATTTTCCGGCCTCTGATTTCGGCAAAAATAAAGGGGTCGGGGGCGAGAAAGCCTGTGGCGTAATAGAGGTTGGAGTCCCGCTCGCTCGCAGCGATGATGAGCGTTGCTTCCTCGTTTCGCACCATCTCTTTTATCTCTGATATACCTTGCGGCATTTCGGGTTCCCTTAAGGTATCCAAAATGGTATCATACCGGTTCTTCTTCGCAAAGTTCAAAGGAATTGTTCGTGGCTGAGACCAAGTGGATTCCCATGACCGTGACCGAAGTCCATCAGGAGACTGAACAGATGGTGAGCCTCCGAATGCAGCCTTCGGTCGATCACGTTCAGTTCGACTTCAGAACCGGTCAGTATGTGAAAATCTTGTGTCCAGGCGGGCGAGAGGCGTATTTTGCCATTGCAAGCAACCCCGAGGAGAAAAAATTTATCGAGTTTTTGGTTAAAGACGTAGAAGGATCCCCTGCACACGATTTGAGTCAGGTCAAGCCGGACGATGAACTTCGGGTCAGTACCCCTATGGGAAAGGGATTCCCCCTAGAGCGTCTCAAAGGGAAAAATGTATTGCTCGTAGGGATGGGAAGCGGGCTTTCGCCGCTTCGGTCGGTAATGAAATCGATTCACCGTCGGAAACAAGATTTTGGCAAGGTCGTGCTCGTTTACGGTGTCCGGCGTCCGGAAGACGTTCCGTTTATTGACGATTTCAATCTTTGGGGCATGAAGATTCGCGTCGAAATTGCGGCAAGCCAGCCCGGAAAATCCTACTGGAGCGGTTTTGAAGGCCGCGTCACAGAACTTTTGCCGAAACTTGCTCTTTCTTACGAAAAGATGGTGGCGTGCGTGTGCGGAAGCAAGGAAATGGAAGAAGAAGTGGCAAAATTTCTCGAAAGCGTAGGCATGCCGAAGGAAAATATTTTATTTAATTATTAATAAAAGCTACGTCATCCTGAGTCCCGCCTTTGGCGGGACGAAGGATCTAGGTCGGGATTCTTCGGGCTTCGCCCTCAGAATGACGGTGTTGTGAGTGGCACTCAGAACGGAGGTACCTCATGGGCAAGTTTGTTAAAGTAGCAGCGAGATCAGAGATTGCTCCCGGCACCGCGAAAAAAGTCGAAGTGAACGGCAAGGAAGTCGCCGTGTTTCATATCGACGGGCGCTTCTACGCGATTGGCGAAACGTGTCCGCATCGCGGTGGGCCTTTGTCGGAGGGAACCGTTGAAGAGAAGGTGGTGACGTGTCCGTGGCATGGTTGGCAGTTTGATGTGACCGACGGCGTCTCGCCGGTGAATCCAGCTGCGAAGGTTGACTGTTACCCGGTCAAGTTAGAAGGGGATGACGTTACGGTGTCAGACACCAGTGTCTGACACCAGTGTCTGACACCCTCTATGGAAATAACCGAACTGCGTCATCGTGCGAACGAGATTCGAAAAGATGTGATCCGCATGCTCGCTGAAGCCGGTTCCGGTCATCCGGGCGGGTCGCTTTCTGCCACAGACATTCTTACAGCGCTGTATTTCAAGGTGTTAATCCACGACCCGAAAAAACCTAGGGATCCCGATCGAGACCGAGTCGTTCTCAGCAAAGGGCATGGCGTTCCTGCCCTGTATGCAGCGCTTGCCCATGCCGGATATTTTCCACGGGAGCAACTGATGACACTCAGGAAGTTGGACAGCCCCTTGCAGGGTCATCCGGACATGCGCAGACTCCCGGGGCTGGATGCGTCAACAGGTTCTCTAGGGCAGGGCCTTTCTATTGCTACGGGTATGGCTCTTGCGAGAAGGCTCGATCGAAAGGCCTATTGGACGTACGTGATCTTAAGTGACGGTGAGACGAATGAGGGGCAAACGTGGGAAGCCGCTAGTTTTGCAGGGCACCACAAGCTCGGCCATTTGATTGCAATTTTAGATTACAACAAGTTTCAACTGGATGATGCAGTGAAAAAGATTATTGACATGGAACCGGTCGTTGACAAATGGAGAGCCTTTCGATGGGAAGTGTTTGAGATTGACGGTCACAATATGGAAACCATTGTCCGGACGCTCCAGCGCGCAAAACAGGTTCGTGAAAAACCGGTGATGATCATCGCCCACACGATTAAAGGCAAGGGCGTCTCCTTCATGGAGAACAACAACCATTACCACGGCGTCGCGCCCACAAAGGAGGAAGCCGAGCGCGCATTGAAGGAATTGGAGGCAAAATCGTAGGGGAATGTCAAATGCATCTTGAAAAAAGATTAGGCGCCGCGACGCGCGACGCTTACGGAAAAGCGCTCGCGGAACTCGGGAAAGAAAATCCAAACATCGTGGTTTTGGACGGCGATCTTGCCAAGTCGACGAAAACGGACCTCTTCCGCCAATCGTTTCCGGAGCGCTTTTTTAATGTCGGAATTGCGGAAGCAAACATGGTGGGTATTGCTTCTGGACTTGCTGCGAGCGGAAAACTGCCATTCATTTCAAGCTTTGCTTGTTTCATGATGTGCAAAGGTTACGACCAGCTCCGCATGTCGGTGGCTTTCCCTATTTTAAATGTGAAGGTCGTCGTTTCGCACGGCGGGATCAGCGTCGGTGAGGACGGGACGAGTCAACAATCGATCGAGGATTTGGCGCTTGCGACTTCGCTGCCAAACTTTACGGTGATCGTTCCGGCAGACGAAGTGTCAACAAAAGTTTTGGTGAGAAAAATGGCGGCGCGCGAAGGACCTATGTTCATGAGAACCTGCCGTCCTAAGACGCCACTGATTTACAAGGAGGGCACGGATTTTGAAATCGGCAAGGGTGTCGTGTTGCGTCGCGGCGAAGATGTGTCCATCTTTGCGATTGGACTTCTCGTTTTTGAGGCGCTCGTGGCAGCTGAGGAATTGGCTGACAAAGGCATCCAGGCTGCGGTGATTGATCTTCACACCGTGAAACCGCTGGATCGAGACTTGATTCAAGAACAGGCAGCCGAAACCGGTGCCATTGTTTGTTGTGAAGAGCACCAAATTTTCGGTGGGCTCGGAAGTGCAGTGAGCCGGGTGGTTGGAGAAGTCCATCCCGTACCTATGGAGTTTATTGCCATTCACGACACTTACGCTGAATCTGGCGCACCAGACCAATTACTTGACCGATACGGTTTATCCGCGCGGCATATCGTGAGCGCCGCAGAGCGCGCCGTGAAACGGAAATGAGCTAGCGGGTTCGTCCGTAAAATGTTGCTTCAATTTTTGGACTTTCCTCCTGCAAGGTTTTCTTCCACTTTTCCTTGAAGCCTTTCGGAATTTCTGGGTAATATACGTCTCCTTCATACGCACGTGCGATTTTGGTAAGGTAGATTCCGTCTACTTGGCCCATCGTTTGCCGGAATAAATCTGCCCCGCCGATCACGAATGCTGTTTCTGTGGCGACGTGCTTGAGTGCTTCTTCGAGCGAGCAGAAGTACTTCACGTTTGGGATCGTTTCCTGTTGCGCCCGGCTTAAGACAAAATTTTCCCGCCCGGGAAGCGGTTTTTTCCCTATGCTTTCAAAAGTTCTTCGTCCCATGATGATGGTGCTGCCCATGGTCGTCTCTTTGAAATGCTTAAGGTCAACGGAAAAGTGCCAGGGGAGTTGGCCATTCTTTCCGATCATGCGATTCTCGGCACAGGCAACAATGTGGTAGAGTTTCACACCCCCCGCCTTGATCCTCCCCCCTTTTAGGGGGGAGGAAATAGGAGGGGGGTCATGTTTCATGGATATTGCTTAAACGGCAATGGGAGCTTTGATCGGTGGGTATGGATCGTAGTTTTCAATCTTAAAATCTTCGTATTTAAAGTCAAAGATATTCTTGACTTTCGGATTGACACTCATTGTGGGCAGGGGTCGGATCTCGCGTCCCAGCTGTAACTTCACTTGCTCTAAGTGGTTCGTGTAGATATGAACGTCACCAAAGGTGTGGATGAGTTCAGCAGGTTCGAGACCGGTTACTTGTGCAATCATCATCGTAAGCAGTGCGTAGGACGCGATGTTAAACGGGACGCCCAAAAACACGTCCGCGCTCCGCTGGTACAGCTGGCATGAAAGCTTTCCGTTGTGGACATAAAATTGGAAGAGACAGTGACAGGGCGGAAGTGCCATTTCATCTAGGTCTCCCACGTTCCAGGCGCTCACGATCAAGCGGCGGCTGTTTGGATTTGACTTGACCGCTTCAATGACATCTGCGATCTGGTCGACCGTCCCGCCGTCAGGTTTTCTCCACGATCGCCATTGCTTGGAATAGATTGGACCCAGTTCTCCACGCTCGTCTGCCCACCCATCCCAAATCGTAACGCCATGTTCATTTAAGTACTTGACGTTTGTGTCGCCGCTCAGAAACCAGAGAAGTTCATAGAGGACAGATTTCAGGTGAATTTTCTTGGTGGTAAGGAGTGGAAAGCCTTCCGTTAGGTTTAGGCGCATTTGGTAGCCGAATGAACTGATGGTTCCAACTCCGGTCCTGTCTTTTTTTTTAACACCGGCGCAAAGTATGTGTTTTAAGAGATCGTGGTATTGTCTCATGGGAGGCCATTGTACCAAAACCAGCTCGTGAATGCGATCCCCCACCACTTTAAGGAATATCGCCGGGAACAAACCTTAAAGTGGTGGGGGATTGACGCCGATTTCGACGGCAGGTATTATCCTTTCATGGCGCGATCAGTACTTTATCTCAGGCAGATGGAACTCGGCCCCATGCAGAACTTTGTTTATCTCGTAGGGGATCGGGAGAAGAAGGAAGCTCTTCTCGTAGATCCGGCGTGGGATGTCAAAGCAGCCTTGGATCAAGCGGCGAAAGATGGTTTTTTAGTGAAAGGGGCGTTGATCACGCATACGCATTTCGATCATGTCAATGGTTTGGAAGATTTGCTTCGTGCGACGGACGGTATCGTTTACGTCCACAAAGAGGAAGCGGAATTTTTGAGAGGCATGAAGAAAAACATCAAGAGAATAGAAGGGGGAGAAAAAATTCAGGTTGGGTCCGTCGAAGTTACGTTTCTTCACACGCCCGGCCACACGCGCGGATCTCAATGTTTTTTGGTGAATGAGAAGAATTTGATTTCTGGAGATACCTTGTTTATTAACGCGTGTGGGCGTTGTGATCTTCCAGGCGGAGACGCGGAGGAAATGTACCGGAGCTTGAACCGATTGGCGAGTTTGGATGAATCCACCGTGTTGTATCCCGGCCACAATTACGCGGACGATGCCACCTCCACCGTTGGAGATGAAAAGAAGTTTAATCCGTATCTGAAGATATCTAATTTGAACGATTTCTTGAAGTTTCGGATGGGGCAGTGAGGAAGACATGACCGAAGGAGAAGCCAAAAAAATAGCGCAGGAGCACTTTAAAAAGGCGTATGAGCTTCAAATGAGCGGTGAACTCCAGGACGCGATCGAAGAATATAAGAGGTCGATTGAAATTTTTCCTACCGCTGAGGCCTATACCTTTTTAGGGTGGACGTACAGTTTTGAGGGGAGATACGATGACGCCATTCGCGAGTGCGAGGAGGCAATCAAGGTGGATCCGGATTTCGGAAATCCGTACAATGACATAGGTGCTTACCTCATTGAAAAAGGGCGCCTTGACGAGGCCGTCGATTGGCTCAAGAAAGCTACGGTCGCGAAACGCTACGACAGTTATTGTTACCCCCATTACAATCTAGGCCGCGTTTATGAATACAGAGGCAACTGGCGCGAAGCAATGAAGTGTTATCAAGATTCAGTCGAGGCCAATCCAAAATACACATTAGCGCTCAAAGCCGTCAATCGCTTGAAAGCACTGTTTAATTGAACCATCGCAGAGTTGTTTAATCTAGGCTTTAACAACTCTGCGATGGTTCATCCTGAAGGAGGCCGTAGGCCGACTGAAGGATCCAGGTTGGGATTCTTCGCCCCGCACCTTCTCAGACACTGCTGAACCAAAACGTGCGGGGCTCAGAATGACGTGACTAAATGCCAATTCAGATCCTTGGTTATTTCATTCTCTTCATCGGGGTGGCGCTTGCCTTTGGCGCTTATCGCGCCGTTACGACGGGTGAGATTGAAACGATCACCGCTGTCTTAATTCCCGCCATCCACTTTTCAGCGGGCCTTGGACTCACGTACCGCCGAGATGACAGCCGCTATCTTGCCTTTGTCCTCGCGTGTTTTTACATCCTTCTGGGGATTCTTAGTTTTCGGGGGGCGGTAAGCGCAATTCATTTTATTCCGATCGTTCCTTTAGTTGAGTTTATCCCGGATACATTTCTTAGGTGGAACGTTTCTGTCATGGCGGCGGTTTCTTTTTTTGTGTTGCCAGCGTTGGGCGCCGTCTTTCTCAACTTGAAGGTAGTTGCGGCGAACTTTGACGAGGAGCTCGAAGGACTTTTTTCTTGGAGCGCTCCCTTGCTCGTGGTGTTCGTGAGCGCTTTTCCGGTCATTTACAGTTTGCTTCTTTATGGTCGGCTCGATTTTTTTGTGGATCCGGAAGCGCGCGTTATTTTCGGGTACTCAATTTTAGGATGGGCAAGCGGCGTTTTCAGCGCTTTAGTGTTTTTGCTGCCCATTGCTTTGGCTTTTGGCTTGCGCGGCGGAGAGCGGTGGGCGTGGGTCGTTACTCTCGTGTATGGAGGTGCGTGGTGGTTTCCTTTTTTTAGGGATGGAATGCCGGCTTCGAGACTTCGTCATTTTGAGTTTCTTTTTTATGGAGCTGGGTGGACAGCTGTCGCGTTCGTCCTTCTCATCCATTGGCAGTATTTTTGGCAATACGATGCGTGGCGGGAGAAAAGGGTAGCCAAAGCGCACCGTTTGGGCAAGGTCATTTCTCAGCAAACGGAGGTTGAAACAACTTCCACATTGGTTGGAACATATGGCCCTGCGTCAGAACCTCCTCGTGACCAACCGGCGTGCGTTGGGCGCCGAAAGGTCAATAAGAAAATGATTTTCTTGGTCTTGACTTTAATTGTCATCGTGAGCGGAATTACTTTTGTCGCCGTGCGGCGCGCTGCGCCGTCACTTGTCCTGTGGTTCCGAGCGGCTTTTCAGAAGTCGATGGAACTCACTGTGCCGAGGAACGTGCCGCCAACGGATGCGGAAACGGTCGAGAGCACCGGTCTTCAAATTCGTCTCGAAGGGACTTCGATTGATTCCAAGGGTGCTTATGCCTTGATCAACGGAGAAGTGGTTCAAATTGGCGCACGCGTTGGGGACTATCGCGTGGAAGCAATCGAACGGCACCGAGTTCTTCTCTCCAAAAATGGTAATTCCCAGTGGCTCGATAAGGAGGGCAATTTCTCATGAGCCATTGTAGCTGCCGGTCGTAGCGGTTTTGGATTTTTCGATTTGCGCGATTTCATTCAACATAAATTGGATTAGAAGCAATCCAAAGTTGATTTTTCCGGTAAACTTCTACTCTCCAGACTCCCTTTTCTGGTGACGAATAATTCAGTGCTACACCGCGCGTTTGCTTGATGACCGCGCCGTCTCGCATCAGCCGAATGTCCGCATCTAATGGAACGGCGACCGTGAAAACAATCGCGGCTTGCGACGACACGGTTGATCCGGGCCCGTATGATTTGCCTTCTCTTTGAGCTAGGAACGAAAAGGATTGCGCCACACCGCGACTTTCATGGGCGATGAAACTTTGTCCGCGGGCAAGCGAGTCGATCACGCTGTCTTCGTTTAAATGTTCTGCACGAACGTACATGGTGACTGCTTGGAAGTAGAGCAAATAATTTTCGAGCGCAAAGCCAGCCCATTCCCATCGAAGATGCGCGTCTGGTGATGCAAAGGCGCTCAAGCGTTTGGAACGAAGCTCGCCGTCCCAAAGCCGGAGCGCTGATCGAGGCGTTTCAATCACCGAGTTGAGAAATTGTTTCGGAGGGAAAAACGCAGCCTTTACGGTTAACTCTTTAATATCCTCCGTGTAGTAAACATCAGGGAAGCTAAAAATTTCGATCCCCTCGATTTTTTCCACATCCCATCGCGCCCAAGGTTTTCTGACGGATAAAGGATGTGCGACAATCGGATAGCCGTGCTTCTTCCGAATCCAGTCGGTCGTTTCGTGAGCGTCCCACAGGTTAGGCGGCTCCTCTTTTACTCCTAATGCAATGACGTGTCCAGCGTCGGTTGAAATTTCACTTGCGAAGATGAGTAGTGGCAGCTTCGGCGGATTCATTTTCCGGTATGCTTCTCGGCCCTTCATCGTGTTGTGATCGGTGACGACGACAAAGTCAAGGCCTGCTTTTTGGGCCGTGCGAATAATTCGATGAAGGGAAGCTTTGGAATCGTGTGAGAATTCACTGTGGACGTGGAAGACACCTCGAAAGAGATTTGGATCGGACGAACGCGGCACCGAAAAAGCGGGCAGGCGCACCACAAAAGCACAACCGGAACAAACCAAAAGACCAACCGCTGCGAACCAGTAGAACCTGTTTTTCATTCTTTTGCTGACAAAGTTGTCCCTATTCTATTGGTTCGTTCTAGAAGTGCAAGGTTACTTTGGGGGTTGGGAAACTCCCCGAAGGATCAGATCCTTCAGTCGCCCTACGGGCTCCTTCAGGATGAGCAGCCGGGTGTACCTCGCAACTCCCCGACGGCTCAGTTATTTTGATCATGTTGGTCGGACTTCCTCTAAGCCTTGCTAAAGTTGATATTTACGGGCCCGCCTTGAACTCCCTCTTATTGGCAGGTACACTTAGTTGAGTGGTCGGGGTCTTTCCCCCCGACCACTCATCCTGAGCGAAGGCCCGCATTTGGGGCCGGAGCGAAGGATCTCATTGATGAGGTGAATGAGATCCTTCAGTCGCCCTACGGGCTCCTTCAGGATGAGCCGTCGGGTGTGCTCGAAACTCCCCGACGGCTCACTTAGTTCACAGAGGAGCGTGGCCAGTGTTAGCTCCGTGCCTTCCGCACCTCAAATGAAAACAGACTGGAGGTGAAATACTCACTTCCGAGAAGAAGGATCTCCTCCAACTTCTCTCAGGTTGTGGCTATGTGTCCAAACACTAGGAATGGGGCGAATGATGGTTCCCCGATTCAAGTATTGCTGATCGAAGATAATCCCCAACATGCCTGCCTCGTTGAAGCCATGCTCGCCCCAAATGGGAGAGATTCCGCGTTTGCGCTCAAATGCGAACGACGTCTTCGCGAAAGCCTCGAACATCTTGCCAAAGGAAACACAGACCTGATTCTCCTCGATCTCACTCTTCCTGACAGCAACGGCCTCGATACTTTTCTTAAACTGCAGTCTGAGGTTCCGGAGATACCGATTGTCGTTCTCACCGGTCATGATGATGAAGAAATGGCACTCGAAGCGGTTCGACAAGGGGCACAAGATTATCTCGTAAAGGGGCAAGTCGATGGAAAAGTTTTGTCGCACGTGATGCGTTATGCGATTGAGCGGAAGCGAGCAGAAGAACAGCTGCGTCAGAGCGAGCAGCGGCTGCAAAAGCACAACAAGGTATTGGTGGAACTTGCAAAGAGCAGGAATTTGGCTACCGGTAGTTTGAATCTGGCGCTTCGAGAAATCACGAAAGCAGCAGCCCAAACGCTTGACGTAGAGCGCGTTGTGGTTTGGCTTTACGATCAGGATCACAAGTCGCTTCGTTGTGCCAATCTGTATGAAAAAAGCGCTGATGCTCATTCGGAAGGAAGGCGGCTCGAAGTAACAAAATATCCGAACTATTTTCAAGCGCTAGAACAGGGTCGTTTCATCGCTGTAGATGATATTCAGACAGATGAACGGACAAAAGAATTTGTAGAAAGCGAAGCTTCTGAAAACGGCGTGCGCGCTCTGCTCGATGCCCCCATTCGCTTGGGGGGGCAGACGGTCGGGATCATCGGTCATCGGCATGTGGATGGCCCTCGAGCGTGGACGTCTGAGGAACAAAACTTCGCTGCTTCCATGGCGGACTTGGTTTCCCTTGCTATGGAGGCAAGTGAGCGCAAACGGGCGGAGGAACGTTTGAGCCGTTTGGCTTATTATGATTCGCTGACCGGTTTACCCAACCGGACGCTCTTCATGGATCGTTTGAACCGCGCGATGATGACAGCCCGTCAGAAACAATTGCTCCTCGCGGTCCTGTTTCTTGGCTTGGATCATTTCAAGCGCATCAATGACACCTTGGGGCATTCTGGAGGCGACGATTTGTTGAAAGCCGTAGGAGACCGGTTAACGAGTGCGCTTCGGTACACGACGGATACAGTGAGTCGGATCGGCGGAGACTTGTTTGTCGTTTTGTTAAGCGGTATTTTGAAAACGGAAAATGCGATCAAAGTGACGGAGCGAATTACGCACGCGTTCAAAAAACCTTTTTTGGTCGGCTCGAACGAATTTTTCTTAAGCTTTAGTATCGGTATCAGTTTTTATCCGACCGATGGCCGGGATGCAACAACGCTGCTCAAGAATGCAGATACGTCCATGTTTCGGGCCAAGCAGCAGGGAAGAAATAATTACCAGCTGTATTCGCCGTCCATGAACGCCACGGCGCTGGAACGCCTGGTTCTCGAAAACAGTTTGCGTCATGCCATAGAGCGCGATGAGTTTCGTATCCATTATCAACCGATCGTACATCTTGCGAGCGGCGCGATTACAGCTGTAGAAGCGCTGCTCCGGTGGGAGCATCCGAACCTAGGTTTAATTGCGCCTGCGGAATTTATTCCATTGGCGGAGGAAACCGGTTTGATCGTGCCCATTGGCGAGTGGGTGTTAGATACCGCTTGCGTCCAGAACAAAGCATGGCAATCTGCCGGGTATGAGCCAATCAAGGTTTCGGTCAATTTGTCCGCCCGGCAGTTTCAACAGCCGGGTCTTGTGGAGACGGTCCAAAACGCACTCCAGAAAGCACGATTGGATCCTAAATATTTGGAGCTCGAATTAACGGAGAGCTTGATTATGCAAAATGCAGAAACGACGGTTGAAATCCTGCGCCAGTTGAGCGATATGGGGGTGACGCTTTCCATCGATGATTTCGGGACTGGATACTCTTCGCTCAATTACCTGAAACGTTTTCCGATTCACAGGCTCAAGATCGATCGGTCTTTCGTTCATGATTTGGTTACGGATCCCGATGACGCAGCCATTGTGAAAGCCATTATCTCGATGGCTCACAGCTTAAAACTTGATGTGGTAGCTGAGAGCGTGGAAACGCAGGAACAACTTGAGTTTTTACGCCAAAACGGCTGCGACAAAATGCAGGGTTTTATCTTCAGCCGGCCGGTTCCCTCCGAAGTGCTTACTCAATTACTTTCCCGAAAGTAAATAAAAGGGGACAGTCCCCTTTTATCTTTTATGCTGCGATGGCGATCGTTCCACAACCGGTTCGAGCTCCCGCATTGCCTGTTGGCTGGCCAAAATCATCTTCCTTTTCGTGAACAATGACGGTTCTGCCCGCCACCGAGTACTGTCCTTTGGAAACGGACAGTCCGGGAATGAGTGTTTCAAGTTTTCCAGTGCCGTCGCTTTTAATATCGATGTTGCCGAGGTCGCCCGCATGCGCGTTTTCGAAGCCATCCGTCGCGAGGTGTCCATGTGGAACGCTATGTGGATTATAATGCCCGCCAGCCGCTTTTGCTTCGTTTTCACAGGAACCGTATTCGTGGATGTGGAAACCGTGTTTGCCGGGAGGAACATTTGTCAAGTCGGCCGTAATTTTGAGCGCATCTTCAGTTTCTTCGAATGTCACTTCTCCAGATACGAGCGAGCCGTCTGCAGTTCCTCGAATGGCTGCTACCGCGCGCTCAGCCCTGACTTGAGAATTGGCGAGAAAAATACCAAATGTGATGAGAAGACCCACGCGAATTATTTTCCTCATTTTGGACCTCCGTTTGTGGCAAGAAGCATTGTACTCAACTTGACCGCTTTCGACCTAAAGCGTCATCCCCTCTCCCTTTATTAAAGGGAGAGGGAAAGGGTGAGGGTTTGAAAACAAGGGAACGATCGAACCCCCTCATCCTTTCCTTCTCCCCCTTAAAAAAGAAAGGGGGAGAAGGGATCGTGCGGTAGTTCAAAAAACGGTCGGGTTGTGCATTGTACTACATTTTATGCGGTGAGTCTTGTCCCTTTCCGGGTGAGCCAACGAAAGTCTTCGTCTTCCTTCAAAGCCTCGTCGTAATGAATCGACCCATTTCCGGTGATGTCGATCTCCCGGCCTACCACGAATCCATAAAGATCGCTGTTTCCGGTGTAGTCAACGTCAGCATTGGGAGCGAAAACAGCTGCGTATAGAACAGCGTTTCCACTGAGCCTGCAATTGTCGTTGCTCGCTAAGGCGCCCGTCATAAAGATCTTCAAATTGTTAGGGGTCATGGATTGGTTGACGATGCCGTTGCCGGATAAGTCAAAGTCGTCATCGATGTAGATCTCGGTAGCGCTGGTTAAAAGTAAAGTGGCATTTCCTGTAACGCTGAAGTCCCTGTTGATGTGAAAAGAAGCGGGACCAGACACGGTGACGTGAGCATTACCTGAAATTCCGAAATCTTTGAAGTGATATGTGCCGGAGGGGACCGTAATGGTGTTGTTTCCGGACAGCGCAAACGAATCGCCCTGGTAAGCTACATTTCCTTGATCTGAAAGGGGGATCAGATGGTTATCGTTGGGCACGGGTGGAGCATAAACCGCCGCCTGGTAGTCATCTAAGTCGACTCCGTTGCCATCGGGGCCGGACGATCCGCTCACGGAGGCATTGCCAGTCGTTTTGAGAGAAAATCCATCCCCGTAAAGGGCATTGCCGTTAACCCGGGCATTCCCAGTCAATCTAATCCCGTAAGAACTACCACTTGGACCTAACGTATTGGAGGTATCGAGATTCCCATTGACCGTTGCGTTACCAGACATTTCGATTTGTCCGTTGCTGCAGATACCGCCGCTCGCACCGGCCGTGGCCGCGTCATAGGGACCATCGTCAGAATTGAAACTGTCGGTGTGTCCGTTGCCGCTCATCTCAACCTCTTTAATCCCAATGAGGGGTCCACAAGGGCCGGGCAGTTTGACCAGAGCAGTAGCCATAGCGGTTATGTTCGCCGTATCAACGCCGATGAACGGGGCAAAAAAGAGTTCTAACGGGTTGTCATTTTCTTCGCTTCTATGTACGGTGACTCTTACCGCGTTGGCAGTTAGCGGAGTCCCGGTTGGCGTAAAAGTTTTGTTCAGATCGTCCCAAACTCCGATCTCTATATTCGCGTCTTGGAGAATTGTTCCGCCATCGGGATAATTGAGTTGAGCAAATTCTTGTGCTGCTGTGATCACCTCATCTTGCGACGGGAGTTCAAGCACAGCGGCTGACGCAGAAGCGTCTGCTGTAGCTTGCAATTTGGATCTAACTAAGAAGATGTAACCCATGTCAACGGCGAGAGCCGTCAAGCCAAGAAGCGGAATCAAAAGCAGACCTGCCAGGACAGTTACTGTCCCGCGGCAATGTTTCTTCGTTCTCGTAATGTGCTTTTTCATATCAGCTACCTAAGGGGGGACAGGTCGTTGACCTGTCCCCCTGCTCAACGTCATGCGTTACAGCCAATTTTCGGAGCGCTCGGAAAATTGTGTTATTTCGATACACACTCAAAACATCGTAAGAGTAAGTCTTATCACAACTTAAGTTGTGTACGTGTTTAGCGTCCTAACCCGCATTTCTCATCGCCAATGAGAAATGCCCTCGCAATGACGGCTGCATGAAGTGGTATGTACCCGACAGGTCGTTGACCTGTCCCCCTCCACATCAGCACGACAGCCTTAAAATGAAATCGGGTCCTCTCAAACGAACAAGTACGCACGCAAGTACTTCAAGAGAGAGTTCTCGTCACCGTTTGAAGATTCCGAGGCGCCCTGAATGAACAGGGCGTCTCCGATCCTGGTACTGCTCCATCTGATCGCGCCGACCGGAAGCTCAAGGACCGAGTTGCTCGTCAAGACAATGTGCCCAATAGAATTGGGAGGAAGTGGTTCTATGAGCTTCAGCACTTTTCCATCTCGGTCCAAATAAATCACATCAAGCGGATAGCGCATTCCGATCGTATGGATTCCCTTGCAGTAAGGGATGAGCAGTCCCTCACGTTCTCCAAGCGGCGGCGATCCAATGAGGCCGCGCAGCCGTTCGGAGAGGTTTCGCGCGATCTTCAGTCGCTCGACGACGATCGAATTTCTTGTTGTATTCAGTACCGTCATAGCCAGCCCTAGTCGTTTATATTGGCATCGCCAAGAGTCTCCATATATGAACGAGGCTTGGCGCTAAAATGAGAATTAAGAGCACTGGAAAAATAAAAAAGAGCAATGGAAAGATTAACTTCACAGGTGCTTTTGAAATTCGTGACTGAATCTCCTGCTTTCTCTTTTTGCGGAGTGTTGTCGCATAACCACGGAGTGTTTTAACAAGACTGCTCCCGAGACGGTTTGATTGAAGGACCGCTCGCACGAAACTTTCCACCTCTTGGATACCACAGCGCTTTGCGAGTCCCCGAAGCGCCTCCTCTCTTGGTTTTCCCACGAGAATTTCATGGTTTGTGTACAAGAACTCGCGGCTGATGTGTGTCGACAACCGGCGCTGCTCCTCACCGATTCGAAGAAGAGCACTGTCGAAAGAAAGTCCTGCTTCAAGCGCAATGACAAACAAGTCCAGCGTATCAGGCAGATACCGCTTAATTTCCTTTCGGTGTTTGGAAATAGCCCGCATTAACCAGATTTGGGGAATAATAACAAAACCAATGCCGATAACAGTAGAAGCGATCATTGCCGTTTGAAACGTTACATGGAGAAAAAGATACATGACGACCAAGGCGACCAAAGGGGTGACGTAACAGATTCTCCGAAGCAAAAGTGATTTTTCAAGGTCTGATCGCCTTTTGTAGCCTGCCAGGAGAAGGTTTGCTCTGAGCCGCTTGACGGAGGGAGCTTCGTCGGAGCGCTCAGAAACCAAAAGCGTTTGCGCGTCCGTTTTTTTAACCCCCTCGACGGGTATCAGTTTGCTGAGGCGTTTGGAAACAGGGCTTTCTTCCTTGAAGAAAAACTCTCTGACCGAAAGGGCTGTAAAAAATGCAGTCCAGAATGTATAGACGAACACCAGCGCAGCACTGCCCATGAAGCATCCTCCTTACTTACCCCACACCTTTTTCCTCCCCCCGCTCTGCGGGGGGAGGTTAGGAGGGGGGGGGTTCCTCATAACTCAATGTGGACGATTTTTTGGATCGTCAAGATTCCTAAAACATAACCGATGACAGAAGCCTCTAAAAGTTTCCTGCCAAGGTTATCTTTGAAAAAGAAAAGGACGTAGTCAGGTTGAATCATAAACACAAGTGCGGCTACGAAAATCGGCAAAAGGCCTAGAATAAGACCAGAAAACCTCGCCTGCGCTGTAGCAGCGCTGAGCTCCCGTCTCATTTCCTGCCGGTCTCGTATCATGCCCTCAAGATTGTCCAAAAGTTCTGCGAGGTTACCGCCCGTCTCACGTTGAAGGACCACTGCCGAGATGAACAACCTCAGTTCCGGCGTATCCACATGACTCAAAATTCCTTTTAGCGCACCTTCGAAGTTTTGCCCAACTTCAATGGAGGATAAGACCTTTTCAAACTCAACGGAAAGGATGTCGCGACCTTCACCTATGACGGTTTGGATCGCCATTTGCAGACTATGTCCTGCTCTTAAGGAGCTGGCCATGAGATCGATTGCGTCAGGAAATCGATCCGAAAACTTTTTCCTTCTCCGATTCCGCTTCCAGATGACGACCAAGGAGGGCAAGACGCCGGCGGCCAGAGCGGAGGGAGCGGCGAACCCAACGTGGACACCTAGAGCCACGATAAAGAGAAAAGTAAGGAGACCGAGGAGCGTTGAGAAGAGAATAAAACTTCCGATGAAAATTGAAAGGCCCGCCTGGCTCAGGCAATCTTGAAGTCTCTTTAGCGGAGCAATTCGTTTCAGAAATTGGTCGAGGAAAGGGAGGTCGATCAGCCGCCTTTTCCTCTCAATTTGAAGGGGCGTCAGGGTGACGTCGCCGGCTTTCACCCGGTCGATCAGCTTTGCTCGTACCTCCTTTTCCTCAGCGCGGATCAGCTTTGAAACGCTTAGGGCGAGAAAGAAAATAAATAGGAAGGAAAAAATGCTTGCGGCAAGAATCATATTCTGGCCACCCCCTGAAAGAGGTTGTAATCTTCCTTTTGGAGAAGTCCTGCGGTGATCAGCCGGTCGAGGAAGCGGGGCCTCACCCCCGTAAAGCGAAAGTCGCCGACCACCTTGCCTTCTCGTGAAACCCCTTTTTGTTCGAAAACGACGATGTCATGCATTGCGACTACCTCTTCTTCCATTCCGGTCACTTCTGATAATGACACCATACGACGGACCCCATCACTCATCCGGCTCACCTGAATGACGACATCAATGGCGGAAGCCATCTGCCGATTGATTGCCCATTCGACCAGGTTGCTCTCTGCCATCAAGATCATCGTCTCCAGCCGGTAGAGCGCGTCGCGGGGGGAGTTGGCATGAACCGTGGTGAGGGAACCTTCATGGCCCGTGTTCATCGCTTGAAGCATATCGAGCGCTTCTGCTCCCCGTACCTCGCCTACAATGATTCGGTCCGGTCTCATACGAAGCGCATTACGTACAAGGTCTCGCTGATGAATAGATCCACGACCTTCTAAGTTTGCAGGCCGCGTTTCAAGACGGACCACATGACGCTGCTGGAGCTGGAGTTCAGCAGCATCTTCGATCGTAATGATTCGCTCCGAGTTCGGGATGTAACCGGAAAGGATGTTGAGCATGGTCGTTTTACCGGAACCGGTGCCGCCTGAAATCATGATGTTCAATTTGGCTTTCACGATGAGTCCAAGTAGTTTTGCGATCGGTTCGTTGATCGTTCCGAAACTAATCAAGTGCCCGGTTTTCAGCGGATCGGTTTTAAACTTCCGAATCGAAAGAGAAGGACCGTTCAGTGCCAAAGGCGGAATAATCGCGTTCATGCGCGAACCGTCCGATAGCCGGGCGTCGACCATCGGCTGCGACTCGTCAATCCGGCGGCCGACGTGTGAAACGATGCGGTCGATGATTTGCCTCAGATGCGCTTCGTTTCGGAACACAACATCTGTCAGCTCCAGCTTCCCGAAGCGCTCCACAAATACCTGCTTGGGATGGTTGACCAAGATATCGCTCACGGTCGGATCCGAAAGAAGCGGTTCGAGCGGGCCTAAACCGAACGTTTCGTCCTCGACTTCTCTGAGCAGTCTTTTTTCTTCGCCCCGGTTGAGTGGAATCCGTTCCTGGAGGAGCAGCTTTTCTAAGATCGCGCGGATTTCATGCTGAGCCTTTTCACGATCCAGTCGTACGAGATTGCTGACGTCGATCCGGTTGATGAGTTCGCTGTGAATCTTAGCCTTAAGCTCTTGAAATAGTTTTTCGCCCTTTGCGGATACGGCATCTCTCAGATTTCCGTTCTGAGGTACTTGCTCTGCTCTAAGGCGTTCGCGGAGTGACATGGGCGGTCCCTTTCTTCGTTGTTTCCACGACGAGGGCAGCCAATTTTTGTAATTCTTTCGTCAAATTGGCATTTTTTGCAACCTCGTAAAACGACTTTCCGTGATTGAGGGCGGAAAAACATGTTGAGAGATCGTCTGGGAGGCGGAAAAATACGTCCGCCGAAAGACTTTTCTGAACGACCGATGGTTCCAGTCCTCCTTTCATTCCCGAACGATTGAGCACGACCTTGACTTTTTCCGGGCTGTAGCCCAAACGCCGGAACGTATCCAAAGCGTTGCGGGCATTACAGAGGCTTAAGACATCGGGCGTCGTGAGAAGGAGAATGAGATCAGCAGAATCTAGGTACGTAATGGCAGGTTTCGAAAATTCGTGACCAACATCTGCAATGACGAATCCAAAGACACCTTTAAGGAACTGGAAAATATCGGAGGTTTGACTCGAAACAATCAATTCACCGTCCTCAGGCTGCTTGGTACAGGGAAGCACGTAGCAGCCTGAAGGATGAGTGGCAAGCGACTTTTCAAGAAGATTGGTGTCTAGGCGCGCAAAGTTTTCGATCACGTCGATCAGGATGTAATGCGGAGGGAGGTCGAGCGCGTCAGCCACATTGCCGTGCTGCAGCACCAAATCAAGCAGTAATGTCTTTCCCCATTTGTTCCGTGCAATCTCAACGGCTAAATTGACCGCTGTCAACGTCGTTCCGGTACCGCCTTTGGTAGAGAAGACCGCAATGGAACGGTGCGTTTCTTCCTCTGTAGACGACGAGTCGCAGGCGCGTTCCAAGTCTACAATTTTTTGAATGAGTTGTCTGACGTCTTCCGGCCGGATCGGTTCTGTCAGAAAATCGACCGCTCCCATCCTGAAAAATTGAAGAACGCTGTCGACGTCCTTTTCTTTTGATACCACGGCCCAATGGATGCCTGGAAACTCCTCCGCGATCGCGGCAGCCGTTTGCTGCACCGAATCCGATTTCCCGTCGGTATTGTATATGACAAGTTGGGGGCGAGCTCGGTCGAGCACCTCCTTAAGGTGGGCAAACGAGATGAGCTCGAGATGAATCGGTACAAATTTCACCTTCCGAATTTCATCCAAGACTTTTCCTACCTCTCGATCTTCTCCTACCAATACGACCGAAAGCTCTTTCATGAACTTTTTTCTCCTTTCCGCTTCGCCGTCACGCCTGCTTCAACCGTTCCGAACGACCAGCTGAATCATCCCTTGCATCATTGCGGTAACAATCCACTTCGCTTCCGCGGGGCTCACAACGAGCATGACGTCCATCATTTGTTTCCGCTCGTCTCCTCTCAGCCCAGTGACAGCGGGCTTTTTGTGAACCGCGAGAACCCTGGCATTCTCAACAATCGTTTCTGCCGTCGTGACTCCAGTCGTCTTGAAGGTAAACAAGGTCACGACATCTACACGGGCTCCCAGCTCGAGCATCTGCAGCAGTCCCTCTGCATGCTCGACAGAAACCGTGACTGCTCTCATGCCGGACGGAATCAAGCTCGATAAATTTTCCTCGTTGCGCAGCAGTTTTGATTCCAAGATCGGTTCCTGAGCCGTAATGCTGGTTCTCGCAGTCTTCCCGGAAACGGAGCGTGTTGACCGGTAGCTTGCCTCAGGCACATTTCCTGCCGGCCACGAAGCAACATCTAATTTATCTTCTGTCAGCTTCTCGCCGATGCCGATCGCATTTTTTGCTACCACTACCGGGATCGTTGTGACAGGCGCGGCGTGGGAGACAGCCGTACGATCCTTGAGAAGTTGGTACACACTGACGCTCGCAAGCATCGCGAAAATAACCGCAAAGGTAAGCGGAACGTAGCGCCTTAAACTTTCCATGTTTTCTCCTTTCTTTGTCTTTGCGTCATCACGAATCCGTCGTCATTGCGAGGCCAGCGATCCTAGCAATGGCCGAAGCAATCCGCACGATCCGTCATTACGAGGAAGTATGCCAAGCAATGACGAAGTAATCTCGGATGCGAGATTGCTTCGGCAACTCCTGGGATACTGCCTCGCAATGACGGGCGAGGGATCAGCCTGGATTGCATCCTCGCAATGACGTCAGAGCACAAACAAGACAAAAAGCGTTCCACAGCCGATCGCGCAGGCATATGGAATTTTGAGGCGCTTATCGTTTTGCGCGCCTTCAACTTCAGGAAGCACTTTCCTCGTTAAAAAGAAAAATAAAGCCTTGTCCTTGATATTCCGAAGCGTTTTCCTGAATGCTTTTCCTTTGATCATCGCCGCGACTGAAAAAATCCCGCCAAACACAGCGCTCGCAAGGAAAATCTGGAATACGAGTGCGGGACCGAGAAGGCTTCCGACCGCTCCCACTAGCTTCACATCGCCTCCACCGACACCGCCCCACGCAAATGGGAAGTAAAGAAATAGAATTCCCACAATGAGACCAAAAAAACTTTGCTTCAGTCCTGGAAGGCCTTCACTCCAATAACCTAGAATAAGACCGAGCACAATCATCGAGAGAGTAAGCGCGTTTGGAATTTTTCTCGTTTTCCAATCGCACAAAGCAGCAGCAGCTGCGCCCGTTACTGCAATGTAAATCTGAATCATTGTATTCACCTCCTTTTGTCACTCTCTTTTTCTGCTCCCTCTAAGCTGCCGTCATCCTGAGGCCCGAAGGGCCGAAGGATCTCGTCGTGGATCCTTCGGCAGCGCTTTGGTGAGCTGCCTCAGGATGACAGCGCCAAGTTGTGCCGCGCCGGATGGTTCGCGGACAAGCACGCGAACCATCCGGCATGTGACACATCTTCGCCCTTATGGTGCAGGTGGCGTCGGCGGCGTTGCGTCTTCGAGTGCAGAGTCTACTGCCGTGAAGAACCCCGCAATGCGCGGTCCGAGTACCACCAGAACGGCGATTACTGCGATCGAAATGAGCGCGATCAAAAGACCATATTCCACCATGGTCTGACCGTTTTCATCTCTTAAAAGTCGCGTCAACATGTTTTTCACCCCCTTTCAAGGGGCGAAAAACAAAGAGCCGAACCAACCCCGAATTACTGCGGTTAGTTCGGCTCTGTTGTACGCGACTTAGAAGCGATTCACGGTCCGACCTAACACCGCACCTAACATTCGGCAACCTGCCTACCTTATCCCCCAACCGTCATTGCGAGGATGCAAGCCCAAGCATGGGCCGAAGCATTACATCGCACCGTCATTGCGAGGCAGCAAACCGAAGCATTGCCGAAGCAATCTCGCGTTCTGAGATTGCTTCGTCATCGCCTGGATTGCATCCTCGCAATGACGGTTGGGGGACTTAGGCGCACGGCTTTGCGTCCCTGCCTTTCGGCGACCGCCCAAACCACTGGCGGAGGTTTGCTATTATCGTGGTTAGTTGCTGTGCTCTCTGCTCTTCGCCTTAAATTTTGCTACAGCTTTCAAAGAACATCTCTTTAGGTCATCCTGAGGCCGCGATCCGTAGGGCGGCCGAAGGATCCAGTCAGGATTCTTCGGCAATGCCTGGGTTACAGCCTCAGAATGACGGACGGCCTTTTTTGTGATCCACCCGACATCTGCTTTACACTACAAAACAAGACGTGTTTTCTGTAAACTGTTGTTTTCCGGCGCATCCGGATGTGTGATCAAAGCGGAGGAATTCACTGAAATTAATTCCGCCCTGACATAGCGCTCTGATTGTGAGCCTGTGAAATTCACATCCACTATTCTTACAGCCAAGATGGCGATGACGTTGTACAGGGCATTGGCACCTTGCCCGCTCACGCCGTTGTGCACCGGCAGAAAGACTTCTTTATCCAAGATGGCCTGAAAGGCTTCGGCAACCGATTCGCCCCTGATGCCGGTCGTTCCCTCTACCTCGACTGAGCCCCATACACCCACGCCGTCTCCGGCCGGAATCGCAAAGTCTTGATCGTATCCGTTTTCAATCCAGTCTTGAAGCTCGTCGTTACTGTTTGAGCCGCCGTTGAAATCGAGATACCAAAAATTTCCAGGGGCCTCGTTTCTCGGAAGGATATCGACAGTGAGTCCGAGATCAAATTCTCCGTCGCCGTCTTGATCCACGATCAAATCCCGCGCCGCGAGCGGAATTAAACCCCCTCTTGCACGCACACCGACGACGCCGGATTCTGTGACGGCAATAGACACGGCCTGTACGTTTGAGGTGTCCTTTCCGAACAACCTTGCAAAAAAAAGTGTAAGCGGACCAGAAAGGGAGCCTTCCGTTCTTTTCGCATTCACCGTGATTGCGTTTGTAGGGGTTTCGCCCGGCAGAAATTGTTCTGCATTCAAGTCGTAATAGCCGAATGCGATATCGCCGGAATCAATGAGAATCGGGGAACCGGCTACTCGATGAGTTTCTCCAAAACTGACCGCTGTTTGGCGGGCTTGAGCCAGCCCGTTTTGGATGTCCACGACCGCCGCAAGAGCAGCAGAATCTGCGACATTTTGAAGTTCGGCTTTCGTGACAAAAATATGTCCGAAATCCGCTACGAGTGCAAAGAACGTAATGAAGGCAAAAAGAGAGGCTCCGGCCAGAATAAGGATTGTCCCACCTTTTCCTTTGAACCGTCTCAGTTGTGACACGTTCCCAACCTCCTTAACTAAAACACCCAGGCCCCGTACGAGCTTGGGGATCCTTCGCCCCGCAGATGAAATTCTGCGGGGCGAAGGATTAATTCGCGCAGCAACTTACGTTCCGTAAGTTGCGCGCTCATTAACTTTCGCGCCGCATGATCGCAGTCGAACGAAGAGTGAGGGTTCCGTCGATGCCTGGTATAAAATTGGTCAAGACCGAATCGTAGTCGTAATCGATCACGACCTGAACCGCTGGGTTCCCACCAGCTGCGATGAGTGAAGAAGTCACCGTTGCCGGACCGCTTTCGACGCCGCTTATCGTAATGTAATTTTCCGAAACGTTTTGCGCCGCCGTGAGCGCCTCGGTGTCGTCTAAATTCACGGCGCCTGCCCGCGCTCCTTCTCTCGCTGCATTGGTAATGACCTGTTTCACCATAAGCACACGGCTGAATTCCACCATCCCGACCATAAGTAACACAAAAATAGGCAGAATGACTGCCGTCTCAACGAGCGCCGCCGCTTTTGAATTTCCAAGCTGCCTTGCTTTTATCATTGGCCTTTCACCTAGACCTTTCACCTAACCCTCACCGTTCTTTGGCGCTACACAAAAAAAGGCCGAGCATTTTGCCCTTTAGGCAGTTTGCCTTCTGGCAGAATGCTCGGCCTTTTTTGTTTGCACAGCACGCAAACACACAGAATCTGCGGCTTCTGTCATTCGGCAACCTGCCTACCATATCCCCCAACCGTCATTGCGAGGATGCATTCCAGGTGATGACGAAGCAATCTCAGAACGCGAGATTGCTTCGGCAATGCTTTGGTTTGCTGCCTCGCAATGACGGTTGGGGGACTTAGGCGCACGGCTTTGCCCTACTCCGCTGTGTCCTTATCGGCACAGCTTCGTAGGGTCCTCCGAAGTTCCGCCTTTACGGACGGAACGAAGGAGGACGTCCCCACCTCTCGGTGGGTTTGCTATTATCGTGACGATTTAATTTTTCAAAGAGACAACGGCTTAATTTTTCGTCTGTAGCTCTACGAAAAACCTACCATGCGTGTTTTAAAGTTACAAGCGGCCGGGGAAAGAAAGGGAAAAAAGGGGACAGTCCCCAAAAAAGGGGACAGGTCAAAGTTCTTTTCCGGCGGATTTATTAAGCGGTCGTAACTCCATGTCACAAATTTATTTACATGAATTTTAATTCTACCAGCTTGATAGGTCTTTGGTTGTCAGTTATATTTTTTAAGACGCATACTTTGTGCTTCAATAAGCGGGTGTTCCTCACAGATTTTCTTAATTGAGAAGAGATGAAACAAACAGACCTTCGATATTGCTTTTGGATGAAAGGAGTCGCGGCAACTCTGGCCGTCTCTTTGGTTTTTCTTCAAATGCCGGGCGGATTTGCAGCCCCGCTTGTTAGTGGCGGAAGCCAGCAAACGGACGTGCCGACCGTGCCGGCAGGGGATGGATCGAACAAAGACACAAGCCGAGGCACAAACGAATCCGGCAATCAATCTGCCGATCGTACGACAACTGGATGGCTTACCCAGTCTGGCTCATCTCCATTAACGGCAGCGGATGACTCTAGGAATTTGCTTGACGTGTATCAATACAATAAACGAGGGCAGGTGATCGTTCATCGGGTATACGATACTTCGACCGATCCTCCCACATTAGTGCGGCGAAGTACTTATACATATGTCCGTGTCGGTAACGAGTGGAAAGAAGGCACGATCTTCCATTATGACGGGAAGGGCCGCTTAACGGGCTACAGCAGTAGTAAATATGACACCAATGGGAAATTGATCCTCCGTACCGTCTATTCCGACCGCACCTCTGAGACGGGAGGAAGACACACAAGCTATATCCAAACGGCCTATTATCCCAGCGGGCGTGTGCGCAGCGGCTTCATCTATTCAAATACATACAATGAAGCAGGAAAGCGCGTCA
>Ga0156289_1054_pt3 | contig 56461 bp, 54 predicted proteins | sample RifCSPlowO2_12_FD_116157 | JGI IMG/M metagenome (GOLD analysis project Ga0156289, IMG submission 116157) | Omnitrophica bacterium RIFCSPLOWO2_12_FULL_50_11
CGGGCCCTGGTCTTGGGCTGCGACCTGGGGGATTAACTGCAGGCCGCGGGTTTCGACGGAGATGTCGCCAGAGCGAGAGAAGACGCCGCGGCGAACCAGGTTCGGGATATCCCCGACGAGGTTAATTTGCACAATTTGAGTCTCGTCAAAATTAATGTGATGATCCGAGCTGGCAAAGTCGAGTGTGTAATTCTTCCACTCGCCGGTGAGTTCCAGCCAGAATGACGCACGAAGTCCATTAACGTCGTCGCCCTCGGCTTTGATTCGTTTGCCTGCAGGCCCATTGATCGCAAGTGTGTAGCCAGCGGACAGATTTTGCGGGGTTCCAATAAACTTGCGGGGTTCGTCGGGCCTGCCATCGTCATTAAGGTCCTCAAAGTATCCCCAGCCCATTTGCGTCCAGACGAAATCATCGTCAACAATGTCCCCATCGGGAGGAAAATCATAATGCCATGAAAAATTATTGGGTGACGTTTGGTCGTGGGTAATGATTCCGTTAGCCTGCGCTTTTCCGAATGTGGAGCCTGTGTTAGTTGAAAGTTCCGGTGGCCAAAGTTCCTGTGGCCCCGCAAGATTCGTCAAACGCGTCCCATCATATGGCCTCGAGCTTACCGGCTTCGTGTAGTGAAGGCCTCCGGTTTTGATCTCCACGAAACCCAAGTAATGGCCAAATGACACCTCGGCGTCAATGACAAAGACGATCTCTCGAAGATCGTCAAGATTAACGGTGGGTTGTCCTGCACGAAACCTTCTTAAATTCTCAGCAGCTAGCTCATCGTGAGTGACCACGATTTCTTGAGTCCCAGCACTCCGTCTGCCTCGAAAAAACGCCAAGGCTTGACCGCTCGAATCCTTAAACTCAATTTTGATACAAGCACCCAAGGTGCATGGATTGTCTGTGACCATTTCGAACACAAACCGGTCAATTCGATCTGCTTTCACAGTCGGGTCAAACTTAATAAAAGCACCTCCGTAAGTGTCGGGCCTCGTAATATCATACGTAAAGCGAAACTCTGAAGATGACTTTTGCTCGAGCGTGATGCACCCTCCAAAGGGGCACTTTGAACCATCCCATTGACCTAAATAACCCTGACCCGGAAGAATGGTTGGGCTTGCGCGGAGCAAGACGTTGTGATTCGGATCCTGGTTGTATTGGTCGATCGCTTCAATAAATTGATTTAAAAGATTGCGCGTTCCGGCGGTTGATTCATTTGATGAAGAAACTTCCGCGATGCGGTCGGCCAAGAAATCGTATTCATACGCGGCGTCGTTGATGACCCCTTCCTGATTGAAAGCATAAATACCCTCCGCACCTACCAGATATTCAACCTCAGCACCGGCTTGAGCAAGGTCCAATACGCTCGGCGTCGGGCTCGCGCTCCCAAGATGCACGTGCGCCACGACCGAAGCGTACGAAAGCAAATCACGGACAACCGGATGGACACGAATTTCGTCCTGGTCTCCGCTCGTAAAAAGAACGATACTTCCACCAATCACCGCGATACCAACCTCGATGGCCCCCTCGACAAGCTTCCTTAAATGGTCGCCACTCAATTCGGTTACAATCACCGCCGCCGCATAATCGGGAACCAAATAATCACGAGCCTCATCAAAGGAATATTCTGCAAGGTCCCTTGGTACATCTCCATCTTGAGAAACCTCCTGAGAAGATTCCGGCTCCGCGCTCCCTTCTGACTTATCACTACCATCCGGAGAACTGGAAGGGGATGGAGACGGCGAATCTGACGGAACAGGCGTAGGAACCGGTGAAGGTGACGAAGTCGGCGCCGGAGAATCTTCTGGAGATGGCTTAGGAATTGGTGAAGGTGATGGTGAAGTTGACGGTGACGGCGATGGTGACACGGCAGGCGTTGGGCTGGGCGTAATTTGTGTATTGCTCTGTGGCAGAACGTCCGATCCGGCTGCAGCTTCGCTGCCAAGGTTTTCTTGCCCACCGGTCTCGCCACTGGAAGCAGGACCAGCAATCGACGCGTTTTTGATTTGCCGTCGAAGCGCATCGATCGCCTCTTCGAGGCTCTTGCACTCATCCGTTCCCTTCTTACTCTCCGACCGACAATTATCTAAATCCCGAATGAGCCCCTCGAGAAGTCTCTTCTCACTATCCAGGTTTGGCGCGGCACCGCCCAGTTTCCGAGCCTCACCCGATACTCCTTCAGACCCCGTAACCACAGAAAGCACCCTTGATATCGGTGAGCCCATCAAAAAGTCAATACCCGAAATATCCGCAATACTAGGAATTACGAGATCAACATCTTCCGGTTGATCCAATTCAGGAACCGGTATCTCGGGCAAAACGTGGTCATCGGGATCAGCAGGATTTGAGGAGATCTCGTGTGAGGCGAAAGCATCTGGCTCAAATAAAATCCACAGCGGGAAACTTTGAAAAACTTGAAAGTGAAGTAAAGACAGGACGAGTGTAAAGGCAACGACACGAAAGCAAAAACTGTGTTTGCTTCTGCTAAAGCCACTCACTTCACGTTTACCTCTACTCTCTCTAAAAGTTAGCGTTGTGCGCAATGACTTTGTACCCTCATTTACAAACGCTTAGCTATCATAGGCAAAACAAATTAACAATTATTGTAATAGTAAAATAAGTATACATGGAATTCGTACAGAAGTCAAAAAATAAACTGAGAAAAAAGCGTCGCTATAACTCATTCGTATGAAGGTACTTACGGAGATAGCCACCTGTATATGAACTCTGCTCCATTGCCACTTCTTCTGGTGACCCTGCTCCAACCACCTCCCCTCCCTTATCTCCACCTTCAGGCCCAAGGTCAATAATGTAGTCCGCCATCTTGACGACTTCTAAGTTGTGCTCAACCACGATCACCGTATTACCACCGTCGCGCAAACGAAAAAGTGCTTTGAGCAAATTCGCGATGTCCGCTGCATGAAGGCCTGTTGTCGGTTCGTCCAAGATGTAAAGCGTCTTCCCAGTCGAGCGTTTTTGAAGCTCACTGGCTAGCTTGATTCTCTGGGCCTCGCCGCCCGAAAGCGTGGTCGAAGGCTGCCCTAACTTCAAGTATCCCAATCCAATTTCGTCGAGTAGCTGCAAGCGCTCGCGGATTTGAGGAACGGGTGAAAAAAATTCAAGCGCTTCCCCGACGGACGAATCCAAAACATCAGCAATATTTCTACCTCTGTATCTCACGTTCAAAGTCGGTTCATTGTAACGTTTGCCCAAACACGCTTCACATAATACGTAGACGTCGGGCAAAAAGCTCATCTCGAGTCTTTGATAACCTTCGCCGCGGCAGATGTCACAACGTCCCCCTTTCAAATTGAAACTAAACCGCGAGTGGCTAAAACTTCTGAGGCGTGCTTCATGGGTTTGCGCAAAGAGCTTCCGGATCGCAGTAAAGACGTCCGTATACGTTGCAGGATTCGATCGAGGGGTGCGGCCAATGGGCGCTTGATCGATCGAGACAATCCGATCAATCCGATCTAGGTTCGAAATCGAACGAAACATGCCGGTCGCATAATCCGTTTTCCAAATTTGGTTGTGGACGGCCTTAAACAGGATATCGTGCACCAGGGTGCTCTTACCAGAGCCCGAAACACCTGTGACACAGATAAGGCAGCCTAAGGGAAACCGGACGTCAATCTGCTTTAAGTTATGCTCTGCACAACCTTTGATCATAATGAACTCAGCTTTTCGATAATCCTTACGCTGCCGCGGTATCGGGATAGAAAGTTGGCCGGACAAGTATCGCCCAGTCAGGGACTCGTGAGTCTCGCTCACGCGCTTGACATCTCCCACTGCCATCAGTTCCCCACCTTCACGACCTGCCCTTGGTCCTAAATCAATGATGCAGTCCGCATGGCGCATCGTTTGCTCGTCGTGTTCAACGACAATGAGCGTGTTGTTTAAGTCTTTGAGCCGCGTCAGTGCGCCGAGCAATTTCTCATTGTCCTTTGGATGAAGCCCAATCGTAGGTTCATCCAAGACGTAAAGCACCCCCGTGAGCCCCACTCCTATTTGTGCTGCGAGACGGATCCGCTGTAATTCCCCGCCGGCGAGCGTGGTGACGGAACGGTCGAGCGTTAAATAATTTAAACCCACCTGATCTAAAAAACGAAGCCGCTCTCGAATCTCCTTGAGGATGGGCTCTGCAATCACCTTTTCCTTTCCATGAAAGTCGATGGAGTTGAAAAATGAAACCACTTCTTCGATGGAGAGACTACACATCTCGACAATATTTTTACCTTGAACTCTGACTCCTAACGATTCCTGTTTTAGGCGCGCACCGCGGCAGGCGGAACAAACATCCTCCCGTATGAATTTACGAATCTCGCGTTTGATTTTCTCAGAAGAAGTCGAATAGTACAGATCTTCTAATTCCTGAATCAAACCCGTAATTTCGCCAGTTCCCCAAAAAAGGGCCTCTTTAACTTCCGAGGACAAATCCCCGTAAGCGGTTGAGAGATCGAACTTAAAATGTTCCTTGAGTTCATAAATCAGATCCTCAATGACATATTGATTGAATGAGAAATAGATTTCCTCATTGATCGCTCCTTTCAAAAGCGGCTTTGACGGATCGCCAATAACCCGGTGCGCAATCACTTGCGAAAGCCGCCCAATCCCGCGGCACCGTTCGCAAGCACCGTACGGACTGTTAAACGAAAACACATTGGGAGCCAAATCTTTAAAATTGATTCCGCAGCGCGGACACATCCGCTTTTGCGAAAAAAAATATTCTTTCGAAGAGGCGCTTGATTTACGATCCGATCCGCGCCGCGGGCCCATTTTTGAGACAACCTGAACAAGACACACCCCATTCGCCAAATCCATCGCTGTTTTGAGCGATTCTCTCACCCGCTCGACATTGCGGGGTACCACCTCGGTCGTATCCACCAAGACTTCGATATCGTGCCGTTTCGTTTTGGAAATCTTCACAGATTGATGAAGGTCATAAATCTTTTGATCGACGCGAACGCGTGAGAAACCTTTCTTGAGAATACCCTGAAAGAATTTGTGATACTCCCCCTTTCGGCCGCGAACGAGCGGCGCAAAAATACCGACTTGACCACCTTGCGCAACCAACTCAATCTGAGAGACAATCTCTTGAAGAGACTGCTGCCCGGCTCGGCGTCCACACTGGGGGCAGAACACTTCGCCCACTTTCGCATAAAGAAGCCTCAAGTAATCGTAAATTTCCGTGACGGTTGCGACCGTGGAACGTGGATTCCGTGGGATCGCTCTTTGGTCAATGGCAAGACTGGGTGAGAGACCTGAGATGGAATCGACGTCCGGCTTCTTTAAGCGCTCCAAAAATTGGCGGGCATAAGAAGAAAGGCTTTCCAGATAGCGGCGCTGTCCTTCAGCATAGAGGGTATCGAAAGCGAGTGAACTCTTCCCGGATCCAGAGAGTCCCGTGATGACAACGAACCGGTTCCGCGGGATCTCGACGTTAATATTCTTTAGGTTATGTTCGCGGGCACCGCAAACAACGATTTTGGCTTCCATACGACCTAATGGAGGAAGGCACAGCTTTTGATCAGCGACAAGAAGATGAGGACGAGCGTCAGATAGCAATCAGATTCCCCGTCATGGAATCGGACGATTTTGACGATCCACTTTAACGATCTTCGGGCGATGCCGTTTTCGCTCATGCTCACTCAAGGTACAGAAACTCATAATTAAAACGGTATCACCGACATGATTCTGAATCGCGGCTCCCCCATTCGCACACACGACACCGGAACCCCATGGACCGGGAATGGCGTAGCTTTCGACGCGTGAACCGTTCGCGAGATTGGCAATCAGCACTTTTTCCCACTCTACGATATTGGCTTCATCCATCAGCTTTTCGTCGATCGTGACGCTGCCTTCATAATTGACGTTCGCATCTGTAATCGTAGCACGATGAATTTTTGATTTTAATACTTCGCGGATCATAGCACATTCGTCATTGCGAGGCAGAGAACCAAAGCATTGCCGAAGCAATCCAATAGCGCCGTCATTACAAGGAAGCGTACCCAGCAATGACGAAGTAATCTCGGATGGAGATTGCTTCGGCCCATCCTTGGGTTGCTGGCCTCGCAATGACAGAAGTGGCGTATTGCTTCGGCATCTCTTTGGCTTGCTGCCTCGCAATGACGATCAGGATACAATTGCTTCGACCTTGCTTCGGCACACTGATTCGCAACAACTCATCATTTCCATTTTAAACCCTCACCACCATATTATCAATCAATCTCGTCCGGCCAACGTAACAGGCAAGCGCGATCAGTGCTGAATGGTTCACTCGTTTCAAGGGTTTGAGCGTTTGGGGGTGAACGATGGCAACGTAATCGATTTTGGTTACATGCGGCGCAAGTACATTTTGAACCGCCTGTTTGACCCTTCTTACGTCGCGGACACCCTGTTGTCGAACCAGTTTTCGAGCGAGAAGCAAAGCTTGATAGAGAAAACGGGCTGAAATGCGTTCCTCCCTTGAAAGATAGCGGTTTCTGGAACTCATCGCCAGTCCATCTTGCTCTCGCACAATCGGGCTCGTTTTGATCCGGACCGGCAGCTGAAATCGCTTGACCATAGATTCAATGATTCTGGCCTGTTGATAATCTTTTTCGCCAAAATAAGCGGCGTACGGTGCGACGATGTCAAAGAGGCGCTTCACCACTGTGGCAACGCCGCGGAAGTGCCCCGGCCTTTTGGGACCGCACAGATATCTCGCCAATGGGCCGGGACGTACGTAATCGCGGAAGTGACTGGGATAAATCGAACTCCGAGAAGGAACAAAAAGATAATCTACGCCCTCGCGTTTCAAAAGCCTTGTGTCCCGTGCAAGATGTCTCGGATAACGCCGGTAGTCCTCGTGGGGTCCAAACTGCGTCGGATTCACAAAAATACTGACGGCCACGATGTCATTCTCGCGGCGTGCTTTCCGAACGAGCGACAGATGTCCTTCATGAAGAAAACCCATCGTAGGAACAAACCCGATCCGCTTCCCTTTTTTCTTAAAGCGGGCGATGACGCTCGTCAATCGTTTAGCGCTTTTCAGAACCTTCACGGATTTGATCTAACAATTCACAAACGCTTTTCTTAAAAACGGGGTGGACGAAATCAGCGCGAAGATCCCAAAGCGGTTTCAGGACGAACCAACGCTCATGAAGTCTGGGGTGTGGGACCACTAAGCCGGCGTCTTTGACGACCTCGTCGCCGTAAAAAAGAAGGTCGAGATCGATTGTCCTCGGCTCATTCTTTTGACGGCGTTGGCGTCCCATAAGCTTTTCTATGGTTGAAAGCACGTGCAACAATTCCCCGGCACTCAAATCCGTTTCTATTTCCCAAACGCGGTTTAAATACATCCCTTGCGGCGGACCGCCAATGGGGCGTGTCTCATAAATAGGAGAAGTTCGCAGAAATTTAATGGCCGGCTTAGTCGCAAGCGCCTCTTGGGCGCTTTCAATCAGATGCCGCCGATCACCCAAATTAGACCCGACGCCAATATATGCGATAACGGACATCGCCCAATGCTAACGACTGTGCAGTTTTTTGATCCGATCGACCGCTTCCTGTAAACGGTCTTCTCCGATCGTGACCGACATGCGCACATAGCCTTCGCCATTCGGACCAAAACCATTGCCGGGAGTAACGACCACATTCGCTTCCTTGAGCAAATGAGCGGCCAATTCTTGAGAAGTAAATCCAGGAGGTGAAGGAGCCCAGACGTAAAGTGTCGCCTTCGGTTTCGGCACTTTCCATCCAATCGCATTCAACCCGTCCACAAGAATATCCCGCCTGTGTTCATAAACCGCGCGATTTTTCTTGATGCATTCCTCACCTCTTTCGAGCGCAGCGACTCCGGCAAGCTGAATCGCCTGAAAAACGCCTGAGTCAAGATTGGACTTGACCTTCCCCAAAAGTTCGACCACCTTCGCATTTCCACACGCAAATCCGATTCGCCATCCCGCCATGTTGAATGTTTTTGACAAAGAGTGAAACTCAACTCCTATCTCTTTGGCACCGTCTGCTTCGAGGAAACTTGAGGGACGCAATCCATCAAACGCAATTTCCGTGTACGCAGCGTCGTGACAGATCGTAAAACCATACTCACGTGCCAGTTTTACAGCACGGACAAAAAAATCTTTTTCAGCACAAGCAGTGGTCGGATTATTGGGATAATTTAAGTAAAGAAGTTTCGCGCGCTCCAAAGCACCTTTTTCGATCGCCTCAAAATCAACCAAAAAACCATTTTCTTCTAAGAGCGGCAGAAGAACGGGTTCCCCTCCGGCAAACCATGCGGCCGATTTGTAAACTGGATAACAGGGATCAGGCACTAACACAACGTCTCCTGGATTGACCAAGGCGAGCGGAATGTGACCAATCCCCTCTTTGGAACCAATCAAGGGAAGAACTTCGCGTTCCGGATCGAGCGTGACTCCAAAACGGCTTCGATACCAGGTGGTAATGGCGCGCCGGAGTTCCGGCATCCCCTGATCCAGGGTATACCGATGATTTCGGGGATCCCGCGCTGCTCGGCCGAGTTCGTCAATAATAAACGAGGGAGTCGGCAGATCTGGATTGCCGACTCCAAGGTCTATCACGTCCTTGCCCCGAGCCAAAAGCTCCCGTTTGAGTCGATCAATCTCAACAAAGAGATAAGGAGGAAGTTTCTTAAGCCGTTGGGAGGGTTCAAATTCTCGCTTTAACTGCTTCATTTTACGCAATCCCTTGAATTAAAATAACTTAGGGAGCGGAATTATAACAGAGCCTCTCAGCGCTGTCAAATCTCCGGCACCTGAGGACTACCACGGAAACACACGAAGGTATGCCTACCCTACCGCGCATTAAATATGGAAGGTAAAGCTCGAATCAAGAACGTGTAATTCGTAGGCCTTGTGGAGGAGTTCTTCTTTGATCCAGGTACTGCCCATTTTTTGATATAAGGAATAAAGGTCTAAAAACTCATCCTGTATCCTTTTGATGGCCGCCTGGAGGTCTTCATCGTCCTCCAACTGGAACAGAACCTCTTTGCTGAGCTTCATGGTTTTCGGTCCAAGGAGGACAAGTTAAAAGGCTTGTCGAAACCGATTTCTGATATCGAAATCCGGTATCTCACGCATGAGCAAACGCAGCTTGACAAATAATCTTTTTCTGAGCGTCAGGTCATGCGTCTCATGCCACCTCGAGTAGAGCCTGAGAAACCGTACTTCGACGTTTTGAGCGCTATGTTGCCGACGTTGTTTGGGTTTGAATAGACTGCTTAATGCTTTCATCGGAACACCTCAATCTATCCGAAACGTGAAGGCCGAATCGACCCGCTTCAGTTCCTTGACAATTTCCATGAGCCGCTCACGGGCTTCAGGCGATTTGGTTCTCTTCCATTCACAATAACAATCCAAAAACCGGTCACGAGTTTCTGTCACAAACTTATCCCGTTCGTACTTCTTAAGTGCAGCGCAAAATTTCACAAAATCGTCGTCGCGGAAATGATTGGCAAAATGAAAAAATTCCTTTCGTGCGAAACGAAGAACCGCCTGATAACGTGAAAACCGATGCGCCAGTTTTCCAAGGACCGACCCGATCGCCGTTTGTCTCCTATAAATCCGCTGATTGTAATCAGCGGCTTGGCGATAATAATTCTGTCCCATACTCGCGTATTGCTCATTCGATTTCCCGTAGAGATGTTTCCCAGCTTCTAAATCCTGGAAAATACCAAGGTGAACCAACAGGTGATCCGCGTTCACCTTGTATATGAAATATCGGACGATCCGGTCATCATTGCGTTCTACAAGCTCCGTCAATTCGCTGATATTGGTACTCAGGTAGCGTTCGATCGCTTTTTGATAATCAGGCAGAGACGCGGCAAACAATAGGTGAGCAAGATAAATATTGACGTCTTCGTCAAACTCAGCTTGATTTGAAACCGACAGCTCACAAGCGCGCTTGGACTTCAACAAGGCGTCCAAAAGGAAGGCAATCGCGGAATCGCGTTCCTGCTTCGGAATATCGAAGTATAGATATTTGTTGGCATTGTCCATCATGGTGCTTACAGAGTTTTTTAAGTTTTATAAACGTCTAAAACCAATGCCCAAAAAAAATACTCTTTCGCACTTTCACTTAAAAGCTACCACGGGCTTAACAGAGTGTCAAACGCACGCGTAACTTATTATGTGGATAGGACTTAATAATCCGACTTAAATAGCACTTTGTGCAGATAATAAGGTGAGGCATCAACGAGTTTTTTAAGGGAGCCCGATGGTTCATCCTGAGCGCAGCGATGGATCGAGCGAGATGAGTGGGCGCTTGTTATCTTTTAAACATAGGCTGGACTTCGGCAATGAATCGGGGAGACCTGAGGGCGTAATCTAAATGGTACTTCAGAAAACGCTCTCCAATTCGTTCGAGCTCGCGCTCTGTCAGGCGACCGATGCGAAGTTTTACCGCTTCCTGAATCTCGTGGTCTTTGAAAAAAAGGAGACTCCGTAGAGTCCCCTGAGAGATGGGTACCGATCCCGGTTCGCCGCGGTCGCACAGAGCACAAATAATCCCTCCGTTCCGCGGACTAAAGAAGACTTGCCGAGCCGCGTCAGATCCACAGAGAACACACCGAGTCAAAACGGGTAACCAACCCACCTGTTCAAGTATCTTCACCTCAAAAACGCGCGCGACCACCGGCGGTGAACATCGCTCTAAAAGCCGGTATGCGTGAGCCAGCAAATGAAACACTTCGTCATGAGGATCACCAAAGCCAAATAACGTGTCCACAAGTTCCGTGATGTAACTGGCATAACTCATTCGATCTAACTGCCTCCGCAACGTTGAATAAGGATCGACAATGCCCACCGAGGAAGCCAAATGCACATCTGATTTGACCTTTTCATAATACACCACGGAGATGTGCGAAAAAGGCTCCAGGACAGCCGCAAGTGCATTTTTATCCCTTCGCACACCTTTGACCAGGATCTTCATTTTTCCAGCCGTGCGCGAAAATAAAGTGGCGAGGAGTGAGGTCTCACGAAACGGCGAACGTTTCAAAACGAACGCTTCCGTAGCAAGAATTGCCATGTCAGACGATCCTTCGCGTATTGGCAGGAACAAGTCTGAGAAGCTGGTCTTCTGCTCGACGCATCCGTTGCTCGCCGTAGCGCGTATGATCCGAATAACCTGATAAATGAAGAATTCCGTGACAAACGTAGCGGGCCAGTTCTTCGCTCATGGAAACTTTCAAATGCTTGGCCTGAACTCGGGCACGCCGGGGTGAGATGAAGATCTCTCCAAGGAACACGGTTCTCCCCATACGACGGCGTCTCGACACCGTATCTATAGCCAACCGCGGATCGTCCAATGGGAACGCCAACACATCCGTTGACCATGGATGATTCAAATAACGTTGATTTAACCGCTTCATCTCGTGATCCGAAACAAACACGATACTGACGAGTATCTTGGAATATCCAAGCTTCTTCAAGAACAATTGGGCCAAAGCCGCTACATTTTTTTTTCGGATCCGCTGGCAAGGATTGTGCTTGGTGACGACAACCTGATTGAGTGCCTCAGCCGCATCGGGCTTACCGGTCATGCTTGTCGTAGGCTTTGATAATTTCTTGAACGAGTGGATGTCGAACGACATCCCGTTCATCAAAGTAGGAAAATTGAATCCCTTTTACTTCGTGCAGAATCCGCTGAATTGCGACAAGACCCGAACGCTTTCCCCGAGGTAAATCGATCTGGGTAATATCTCCGGTCACGACCGCCCGAGTAGAAAGTCCGAGGCGGGTGAGAAACATTTTCATTTGCTCGTGCGTACAATTCTGGCCTTCGTCCAGGATCACAAAACTATCATTTAAGGTTCTGCCGCGCATATACGCAAGCGGCGCCACTTCAATCGTCCCGCGCTGGAGATATCGAGCGGCTTCCTCAAAATCCATCATGTCGTACAGCGCATCGTACAAGGGCCGTAGGTAAGGATTAATTTTGGCGTACAAATCGCCTGGTAAGAAACCCAAACTTTCACCCGCTTCTACCGCCGGTCTCGTCAGGATGAGACGGCCCACTTTCTTCCGCTTCAGCGCGTCAATCGCGGAGGCCATTGCCAAATAGGTTTTTCCCGTTCCAGCCGGTCCAATGGTGATGACAAGGTCATACGTTTGGATCGCCTTGAGGTACGCTTCTTGATTTTTGCTTTTGGCCTGGATCACCTTGCCTTTCAGAAAAAAGTTCGTAGCGCTTGGAGTACCCGCCGCATCAGAGGGCGGCCTTGATGGACGTGAGTCAGAACCATTCCCTGATCGGATGCGTTCGAGCTCGCTTTGAAAAAACTCAACTGCCTGCTCTACGCTCCCTTTCGCACCTGAAACCGTGAGCCTGTAATTTCGAGCCGAGACGCGAACTTTGAATGTCTCCTCTGCATACCGCAATCTTTCATCGAGGTTGCCATACAGCGCAATGGCTTCTTGATCAGACGCAAGCTTAATCGTTTTTTCCAAATAGAACCTCCTACTCCAACCTCCACCGTCATTGCGAGGCAGCGAGCCAAAGCATGGCCGACTTGTCCGCCGGTAGTGTGGCCGAAGCAATCTAGCAACCGTCATTGCGAGGCCAGCATCCCAAGAATAGGCCGAAGCAATCTCTGATCCCAGATTGCTTCGACGTTGCTCTGAAATGCTGTCTCGCAATGAAGACGTAACGTCCAAAGGACGTTACGTCTTCACCTGCAAGAACAGCTCTTTCAACTGCTCAGGATAGACTTTGGACGGTGCTTCCGTCATCAGGCACGTTCCTTTTTGCGTTTTTGGAAATGCGATGACATCGCGGATCGTATCGACACCGAGCAAATTTGCACACAAGCGGTCTAAACCGAGCGCAATCCCCCCGTGGGGCGGAGCGCCGTATCGAAGCGCTTCCAGAAGAAAACCAAACTTTTCCTCGGCTTCCTGGTCACTGATCCCTAGCACCCCAAACACCTTTTTTTGAACTTCTTCTCGATGAATACGAATACTGCCGCCTCCAATCTCTGTCCCATTCAAAATAATATCATATGCGCGGGCACGAACGCGGAGAGGCTCCTTGTCAAGTAGGCCCACATCTGCATCTTGAGGCGCCGTAAAGGGATGGTGAAGCGACTCAAGCCGCTTTTCCGCTTCACTAAACTCAAACAGAGGAAAATTCACTACCCAGAGGAGAGCAGGATCCTTGGTCTTAACGAGCTTCAAGTCTTTCGCCAGATGACTGCGAAGAGCGCCTAAAACAGTAGAAGCCGTTCGCCACTCACCTCCCAAGAGAAAGATCGTGTCGCCGGCCTCGGAACAAAATGCGCGGCGCAACTCGTCTTGTTCGCTTTCAGCAAGAAACTTCGCAATCGGCGACTCAAAACCCCTTGTCGTAACTTTCAACCAAGCGAGCCCTTGAGCACCAAGTTCTTTCGCCTTGACGATTAATCCGTCTAACTCTTGACGAGAAAAATCACGGCCTCTTACATTGATCCCTTTGATCATACCTTTCGATGCAATGACGTCCCTAAAAATTTTAAGCTCACAGCGCTCTAAAATCGAGGTCACGTCAACCAATTCGAGACCAAATCTGATATCTGGCGCATCGGTCCCGTAACGATCTACCGCATCAAGATAACTTAGCCTTTGAAGGGGTGGTTTCAAACTCACGCCGCACACCGCTTTTACCACCCGCACAAGAAGACCCTCGATCACGGAAATCACATCGTCTTCTGTCACAAAAGACATCTCGACATCAATCTGGGTGTGTTCCGGTTGGCGATCGGCTCGAAGATCCTCATCCCGAAAACAGCGCGCTAATTGAAAATACCGATCCACACCCGAAACCATCAACATCTGTTTAAACAACTGCGGCGACTGGGGGAGCGCGTAGAAAGTGCCCTGACTCAACCGTGACGGCACCAAAAAATCTCGTGCGCCTTCCGGAGTACTCTTCGTCAAGATTGGAGTTTCGACCTCGATAAAATCGTGTTCCTTAAAATACTCGCGAGCGACTTGGACCACTTGACTCCGAATCTCCAACCGCCTCAGCATCGACGGCCGCCGCAAATCGAGGTACCGGTATTTCAACCTGATCTCTTCAGACACGTTCGACTCATCAAGAATTTCAAAAGGAGGTGTCTCCGAAGCGTTTAAGACCTCCATTTCATTTACTCGAACCTCAATCTCGCCCGTATTGAGCTTTGGATTCGCGGTTCCGGCCGGCCGTTTTCCGACAACGCCGCCAACCCGAATGACAAACTCTGGACGAAGCTTCTCCGCATCTCGGTGCAGCTGGCGACTCACCTCGGAATCAAACACGAGCTGAGTCTTTCCCCACCTGTCCCGCACATCCAAAAAAATCAAATTGCCATGATCACGCCTTGTGTCAATCCACCCACAAAGCGTAACGTGCTTTCCGATGTGCTTCTTTCTCAATTCACCGCATGTGTGCGTTCGTAGCATCTACAACCTCGGTTTCAGTTGTATCGATCAAACATCCTTAAAACCTTCAACCAACGCTTCTGGTTTGAGCCGATTTTGTACCCCGGTCGCCATGTTCTTGAGGCTCACTTCCCTTGCAGCCCACTCGTCTTCCCCAACAATAATTGTGTACCCAACCTTCATCTTGCTCGCGCGCTTTAAGTGATTAGAAAGCGAAGTTTGCGAAAAAGAAAAATGTGCGCGTTTCCCCGCCTGAACCAAACCAAGTGCGATCGACCGATAAAAACGGCAACTTTCTTCGCCGTGTTTCAACGCCGCCACATACACTGTGTCCCCCCAACTTAAATCTGCCAAACAAGTGCCTGCTGCTTTTAAGGCAGTTAATAATCGTTCGACGCCAATGGAAAATCCCGCCGCCCCTCGATTTGGCCCTCCCAGGTCTTGAATCAGCGAATCATAACGCCCGCCGGCAAGCACCGCATCCTGTGCCCCCAACCCTTCCGCCGTCACTTCAAAAACACAGCCTGAATAATAGTCGAGTCCACGGACGAGCCTATGTTCCACCTCAAGCGGTACTTGGGCCTCGCCGAGGATAGAAAGGATCGTGTCGAAATCAGATCGAGCACTTCCCGAAAGCTCTTGCTTCGGAGCCTTTTCGATCAGAGGTTGGCACGATGTTACCTTGCAGTCAAAAATTCTGAGGACATTTCGATCAAACCGATATTGGCAATCTTTGCAGAGATTTTGGACGAGCGGCTTAAAATACTGAGTCAGAGTCCGAGTCAGGCGTCGTTGATCGTCTGCAGAACCTAAATGATTCACCTTCACTTTGAATCGTTTCAGGCCTAACCACTCGAAATAGTTTTTTGCCATGATCACAAGTTCTGCGTCGTTGGCGGGGGAGCGGGTATTCAAAGTTTCCACACCGATTTGATGGAATTGGCGCCTCCGACCGGCCTGTGGCCGCTCCGCACGAAACATCGCGCCGATGTAATAAACATAAAGAGGTTCATCTTCCCTAATCAAATCGTGCTCGAGCACCGCTCGAACCGCTGCCGCCGTAGCCTCCGGCCGAAGAGCAAGGTTTCGGCCGCCACGATCCTCAAACGTGTACATTTCCTTGTGAACAATTTCACTCGCTTCTCCAATCGAGCGAGTGAACAGTTCCGTGGTCTCTAAAACCGGGGTTCGGATCTCACGAAAACCATGCGCTTCAAAAAAAATACGAGAACGCGCCTCCAGCGCTTGCCAGTTTTCGACCTCGGGCGAGTAGAGATCATCCATGCCTTTGACGCTTTGATATTTCATAGAACTCCGCCGTTTGTTGTCACGGTACGGTTAAAAAAGCAATGACGGTTCGCTGTTTCACTGGCAAGCTTGGCGGAATCGTATGAATTGTGGAAGGGAATGGGAAGGAAGTAGCTCGAGACTCAGAAGATTCTACGTTTCTTCGCCGTCCGCATCTTACGCCTGCGTTTTTCGCTAGGCTTTTCATAATGTTTTCGAGCTTTCAAAACTTTGAGAATGCCCTCGCGTTCAATTTTTTTCTTGAGGCGCTTTAACGCTTTCTCAAGCGGTTCGTGCTCGCCAACGTCAACCCTGGGCACCAAAATCACCTTTTCCTTTCCCGATTCAAGCGGCTGTATTATACTGGGATTGGTTCGCTTGTCAAGGTGTCAGTAGATGTAGTAGTAGATGTAACCTTTTCTGCGAGAAGGAGATAGGAGACACAATCCCACAGCAACGCCTCGTCTTAGAACGTCGAAGAAGAATTTGTACGCGCGTACAAATTCTTCTTTCATGGCATCGTTACGGTACGTGCCAGGCACATTTTGATTTTGACACCAGAACGAATTGACAGGCACAAATGGATTCATTAGACTAATCCCCCACCACTTATCAAATGAGGTATCATTCCACATGAGCCATTCTCATGAGATCAAGTAGAGGGGAATCACCCCCCACCACTTTAAGGAACGTCTCCTAGGACAAACCTTAAAGTGGTGGGGGGTCATATAAACTGTTCAAAACATAAAAATTAAAAGTGGTGGGGGACTAACGCCCTGTGTTCGGTTTCGGAGTTCGATTCCAATCCTATTTGCGAAGCGCTGCGCGTCTTCTTTATCCGGCCTCCTGCGCAGCTTGCCGCATTCCCTTAGTTTTAGACGAAACCTATTTGTGCATTGCGTGCAGCAAAAAAATCGAAATGATCAAGCGTCCCGCATGCGTTAAATGTGCACGGCCAATGGCGCCGTACGGAGACCAGCGCTCGGTTTGCGGTCCTTGCCGATCCCAACGACCTCATTACGATCGGGGCTTTGCTTTTGTCTTATATCAAGAACCAACCCAGACCGTCTTTCACCAGATCAAATACGGAAAGAAACCTTGGCTCCTCAAGATCTTTGCTCAATTACTTCTCACTTTTTCCAGATCGCCTGAAATCAACGCTTACGATCGCATCGTTCCCGTTCCGCTCCACGTCCAACGCGAGCGGGAACGCGGATTCAATCAAGCCTTTGTCATTGCTCGAACGCTCGCACGTTTTAATCACAGGAAGCTTCGTATCGATCACCTTCTCATCAAAAAGAAAATGACACTTCCGCAAAGCCGCTTGCCGCGTACCGAGCGGCTCAAAAATGTACGTGGCGCATTTTCGATTAAAAAAGCAAGCCGCGTGCGGGGCCAGCACATCCTTTTAGTCGACGATGTCATCACGACGGGCAGCACCGTCAATGAATGTGCCAAAATTCTAAAAGAAGAGGGCGCAGCACGAGTTGATTTCCTTGCGATCGCGCGCTCACAAACCTCATGACGATCTTAGATCGTTACCTCACGAAACAACTGCTCTTTCCCATTTTCTTCTGCTTGTGTGTGCTCATTTTCCTTGTCCTGATCGCCGATGTCTTTGACAATTTGGACGAAATGCTAAAGCACGAAACGCCAATTGGCTTAATCCTCAAATATTATCTCATGCTTCTTCCACAAACGTTTGTGAATACCATTTCATGGGCGAGTCTGCTCGGTGTTGTCTATGTGCTCACCGCCTTTAACTACCATAACGAGTTGACCGCTATGAAGGTCTCAGGTCTAGAAATTTTTTCGATCATTCGACCCATCATTTTTCTTGGCTTTATCCTCGGGATTGTCACTTTTATTGTGAGTGACAGGATGGTTCCAAAAACATCGCAAATCGCAAACCGAATTTTAACAGAGCACATTCAGAAAACCAGCACGCGCAAGCAGGGGCAAAAAATATTCGAAAACGTGACGCATTACGGTGGTGCGAATAGGCTTTACTACGTGCGGCGATTCGATTACGAAAAAGGAACGATCGAAGATTTTGTCATCCTGTGGCTTGATCAGGATAAGAATGTCAGAAAGAAGACCGTCGCAAAAGCAGCGTATTGGCAGGGCACGGTTTGGGAGCTTCATCACGCCACGGATTACACCATGGAGCAAAGCGGACAAATCTTAGGGGAACCGATGTACAGACAGAAAGTCGTCCACAGCGAAATTCGTGAGACGCCTGAGGAATTTCGCAGAGCCGCAGAAGAAGGTTTGTCCATCAGTTACAGAGACCTCAAGCAACACATTCAAAAATTGAGGGAAAACGGAGTGAAGCTCTCGACCGAGTCGGTAGCCCTTCATTACAAACTGGCCGCACCGTGGCACAGTTTGATCGTCATGTTCATGACCGTCCCTTTCCTTGCCAAAACCTCAACCCGTCGGCAGATCGCACTCAACGTATTGATTTGCCTTTCCTTCGTCTTCCTCTTCCATGTCTCAGGCGCAGTCACTCTCGCACTTGGTAAAGCCGGCAAATTGCTCCCTTTAGTGAGCGCATGGACGCACAACTTCTTTTTTGGCCTCGGTACCGTTCTCTTCCTCGACCGGGCAAACAGCTAGCAAATTTTTGATAGGGGCGCCCCTTGTGAGCGTCCGGAGAAGGTCACGGGCGGGCAGCCGCCACAAATAAGTCGGGCAGGCAAGGCCCGCTCCTACGGCAACGTCTTGTGGCGGCACGTCTTCCGGCTGGCAGAATAACGGTTTTCTTAAGTGCTCTTAGGTCCCAAACTCCCAGGAACTTAGGTACTTCGCTTGTTCACGGGTGAGACGATCGATCCGCACCTTCATTGATGCCAGTTTTAAAGATGCGATCTGTTGATCAAGTTTTTCTGGCAGGGTGCACATGCGGGCGTCCAGTCGGCCACGTGACTGGACGAGATACTCAACGCCAAGAGCTTGATTCGCAAAAGACATATCCATGACAGACGGCGGATGGCCTTCAGCTGCCGAAAGGTTGACGAGCCGACCCCCCGCAATCAAATGAATGCGCCGACCATCTTTCAACCGGAACTCTTCAATCACGTCGCGGATTTTGCGCACCTGAGTGGAAAGCTCCTTCAGGGCTGGGATATCAATCTCGACGTTAAAGTGGCCTGAGTTCGCGACGATCGCACCATCTCTCATCCGAAGGAAATGTTCCTTCCGGATGACACTTGTATTTCCCGTCACCGTGACAAAAATCTGACCGATCGAAGCCGCTTCGCGAAACCGCATCACGTCAAAACCATCCATCACCGCCTCGAGTGCTTTCAACGGATCGGTTTCGGTCACAATCACATGAGCGCCAAGCCCGCGCGCTTTTTGCGCGACACCGCGGCCGCACCACCCGTAGCCGCAGACGACAAAAACAGTTCCGGCAATCAACATATTGGTCGCGCGGATAATTCCGTCCAAAGTAGATTGGCCGGTTCCATAACGATTGTCGAAAAAATGCTTCGTTTTCGAATCATTAACCGCAAGCACAGGAAATAAAAGGAGGCCCTTTTTTTCCAAACTCCTCAATCGAATGACCCCCGTCGTGGTTTCTTCCGTACTGCCGATCATATCGTCCGCTAAGGTTCTCCGCTTGCCATGAACTTCGGAAACAAGATCCGCACCGTCATCCATGGTGATATTGGGACGATGATCGAGAGCTCTATGAATGTGCCGATAATAAGTTTTTTTGTCTTCCCCTCTGATTGCGAACACGCTTATCCCATCGTGCTTCACGAGCGATGCTGCGACCTCATCCTGCGTACTCAACGGATTGGAAGCACAGAGCACACAATCAGCCCCGCCTGCTTTTAAAGCCGCCATCAAATTCGCTGTTTCTGTCGTCACGTGAAGACACGCCGAAATCCGAATGCCCTTCAGAGGCTTTTCCTTTAGAAACCTTTTTCGAATCGACTCTACGACGGGCATACTGCGGCCTGCCCACTCAATTCGTTCCCTTCCTTTCGACGCGAGCTGAATATCTCTAATGTCGTACTTTTTCACAGTCATCGTTTCCGTATCGTCAACGGTACTCTGCATGTCAAACCGCCACCGCTTTAAGAATTGCGTCTCTCAATCGATCGACAGCGTCCGTGCGCTCCCAAGTAAAGTCATTATCCATACGACCGAAATGCCCGTAGGCTGCGGTCTTCTGGTAGATGGGCCGCAAGAGATCGAGGTGCTTGATAATCCCTTGTGGCGTAAAATCAAAGACTTTGACAAGCCCGCTCACGATCTGCTCGTCCGAAACCTCACCGGTCTCAAAGGTGTTCACCATAATCGAAACAGGCTCTCGAACGCCGATCGCATACGCAATCTGAATCTCGCAACGCGGTGCGATGCGAGCGGCCACTATATTTTTCGCGACGTAACGCGCAAAATAAGAAGCAGAACGGTCTACCTTCGACGGATCTTTACCGCTAAAAGCGCCTCCCCCATGCGCCCCAACACCACCGTAGGTATCCACGATGATTTTTCGCCCCGTGAGGCCCGTGTCCGCTTCTGGCCCGCCGATTTCAAATCGGCCCGTTGGATTGATAAAGATTTTGGTCTCTTCATCTAAGTACTTTGGACTAATGACGCGATGGATCACGTGAGCACGGACATCTCGTTCAATCGTCTCTAGCCTCACACCCTTTGCATGCTGCGTACTGATGACCACGGCGGTGACGCGCACCGGTTTTCCGTCATCATACTCCACGGTCACCTGGCTTTTCGCATCCGGACGCAAGTAAGGAAGGGTGCCGCTCTTACGAAGTTTTGCAAGCTCATAAACCAGGCCGTGCGCAAGCATAATGGATAGCGGCATAAACTCTGGTGTCTCATCCGTAGCGTACCCAAACATCATCCCTTGGTCACCTGCGCCGCCTCGATCCACGCCCAAAGCAATATCGGGAGACTGTTTTTGAAGGTAAGTAACAATGTTTGCCGTTTCGTAATTAAACTCGGTCCTGAGATCATCGTACCCCACTTCTTGAATCACCTTGCGCGCCAGCTGCGGGACGTCCACATCGGCCTTAGCCGTGATTTCACCGCCGATCACGAGAGTGCCGTGGCTCAGAAACGTTTCACAAGCGACCCGCGCTTGCGGGTCCTGAGCGATAAAGGCGTCCAATACGGCGTCGGAAATTTGGTCGCAGAGTTTATCTGGGTGTCCTTCACTGACAGATTCTGACGTAAAAAGATGACGGTCCTTTTTCATGGTATTCGATCCTTTCTTTTTTCTAGCGTGCAATCGCTTCGATTTTTTCCCCCTTGCCATTTCTACTTTCTTCCGAATTTGTTATCACCCATAGGTCAGGCAGAACCTGAACTACCGTTGTGTTATCTTTTTCTGGCAAAATAAGCATCCGCTTCCTGATACGAATCCAGGTCGCCGATGTCGAACCATTTTCCCTGAAAAGAAAAGACAAACAAATCCGTCTGTTTGGAAAGCCATTCCATGTAGAAGCCGGGCGCATCCAAGCGGAGACCCGTTTCCACATATCGGTCGATGAGCCGCGCGCACCATTTCGACAAATAGTAAATTCCCATTGACGCAAGCGTCGTAGGCGGATCCTTAGGCTTTTCCAGAAAACGCGTGACACGACTTTCCGAATCGGTTTCGACGAGGCCATATTGGGACGCCAAGACACGGTCGTGGACGTCGTAAACGCCCACGGCCGCTTGAGCTTTTTTCGCCTCTGTAAATGAGACAAACGACGTGAGGTCCGAATCAAATAAATTGTCACTTGCAAGCACCAGGATGTCGTCTCGTACCTGCTCCTCGTCGAGCGCAAGCTTCAGGTCACGTGTCGCGCCCAGCCGATGTTCGTTGTCCATCGTCCCGTCATTCACGACAGAAATCTTTTTTGTGCTCTGCACCCGGCCGCGCCAGTCACAAAAGGCGCTGTAAAACCGACCGTTCGAAACCAAAATGATTTGGTCGATCTTAGCAATCGGCTCCAGTTTCCTCACCAAATGATTGAGCAGCGGTTCTCCGGCAATCGAAAGAAGCGCTTTGGGCCGGTCCTTCGTCAGCGGATAAAGTCGAGTTCCGTAACCTGCGCAAAGAAAGACGGCTTTCATCCCCCACCATTTGGTTTCATGCGAATGAATGCTGGGGGATCATCCCCCAGCATCTCTTGCAAGCTCCGACTTTAGGTAATTTACCACCTCCACCGGAGTAGGATCAACTCCGTTCAAAACCGCAAGATAAAAACTCACCCAGTCGCCCAAATGAATAAGGGAAAACATTCGGGCAAGCAGACTCTCACCCTGTGAATACACTTCAATAACCTCTGCCGCAAGCGGCCGAATCAGGTCTCGCGTCAAATCCATCCGCTTTTGGATCCGATCGTGATCGGCTTGATCACGAAGCATGATGACAACGATATCCTTGAGAATCGCCTTCGGAAACTTCCAGCCCACCAATTCGTTGTGATTCATTTCGGGAAGCACATGATGCGATGCGAGCGATTTTGCGTTCTCCTCAATCTGACCGCGCCACCGCAGCGCAACGACGTCGAACGCATCGGTGCCAGCATAAACCACCGCGTATTTTTTAAAGCAACTCATTGCCAGTTGTTTCGCTAAATTGTTCGGCCGTGGTACCTCGACGCCATATTGATCTTCGGCGAGCGAACGAATTAAGTGTTCTACTTCCAAAAACGCTTCCGCACGGTACGCACTCCAAAAACCCAATTTAGAAAGAACCACTAAAAGGGGAAGAACCGAATAACCCAAAGCAGCGCGCGGCGGAAACTTTTTCGGAATTTCAATCAACAGAAACCCATGGCGGTCCGCCAGTCGCGCGAGTTGACCATTCGAAGAAATCGCAAGCAACCTAGCCCTGCGCTTGAGTCCTTCTTCAAGCGACGCAATCGCTTCTTCCGTATTGCCGGAATAGCTGCTCACAATCAGAAGCGTTTTGCCGTCCACGAAAGCGGGCAACCGGTAGTGGCGATTGACAAAGATCGGGATCGACAGATCGTAATTTAAATACGATCGGATGACATCAGCTCCTATCGCCGAACCGCCCATGCCGGAAAAAACGAGTTTCGTGATTCCTTCACCCAAGGAAGGATCGAGGGATAGGGAACGACCGATTTGGTGAGCGTCATGGATCTGATCCGAAAACCTGCGGATCAAATCCAACATGTTTTCGCGATCCACCTTCTGAATGGCGTCGATTTTGTCGAGTGGATCCATCACATCAGGTTGTCAAAAGATCGGGTGTGAGCGATCTCAATTTTGTCTCCGAAAACTTTCGGATTTCCTCGCCCGTCATAAAGTGAAGAGCACGTTTCGCCATATCTTTTGCCTGTTTCATGGTCACCAAGCGTATGACCTTCTTCACTTTGGGGAGCGCAAAAGGACCCATGCTCAGCTGGTCGATCCCGAGACCCACCAATAGGAGCGCCATGGCTGGATCTCCTCCCATTTCGCCACACACGCTCACCCAGATTTTCGCCTTTTTCGCGTTCGTTACAATGAGTTTGATCAACCTCAGAATCGCGGGATGGGTCGGTTCGTACAAATAGGCAATCTTGGCGTTTACCCGATCGACCGCTAAGGAATACTGGATCAGGTCATTCGTTCCAACAGAAAAGAAATCTACTTCACGCGCCAAGACATCGGTAATCAGTGCAGCGGACGGGATCTCGATCATGGCGCCGATGTCAAGGCTGTCATCAAATGGCAAGTGTTCCCTTTTGAGCTCCATTTTTGCTTCCTCCAGCAACCCATTCGCTTGTTTCAATTCACTGACATTTGAAATCATGGGATACATGAGCTTCAGTTTTCCATGCACACTGGCTCGTAAAATGGCGCGGAGCTGCGTTTTAAAGATATCCGTTCGTGCCAAGCAGAATCGAATCGCCCTCCACCCCATAAACGGATTCATCTCCTTAGGGAGTTCCAACGAAGACAAAAATTTATCTCCACCCAAATCCAGGGTTCGGATAACCACTGGATTCGGTGTGAGCCGTTCGGCCACTTCGCGGTAGGCACCAAATTGTTCTTCTTCCGTTGGAAGATCTGAGCGGTTTAAATAAAAGTATTCCGTCCGGTAAAGACCAATCCCCTCGGCGCCATGGGAGAGGACAGAGGGAATTTCTGCTGGGAACTCAATGTTGGCGAGCAACTGAACGCGATGCCCGTCGAGCGTTTCGGCGGGAAGCGTCCTCAATTTGTCAAGCTCCGATATGAACTCGACATAACGTTTCTCTTCCTGTGTGCAGCGCTCAATCGTAGCCTGGTCAGGATGGACAATGGCAAGTCCTCGATTTCCGTCAATCACGACGATCGCACCGGTGACCACCGCGGTGCTGACATGGTCCAAACCCACCACTGCCGGAATTTCCATCGAACGCGCCATGATTGCTGTGTGGGACGTCGGACCCCCAATGTCCGTGGCAAACGCAATCACGTGTTCGCGATCCATCATGGCCGTTTCGGACGGCGACAGATCGTGAGAAATCACGATCACGTGCTCCTTCAAATGGTCCAGTGCGTCCTGCTCTCTTCCAAGCAGGCTATGAAGAATTCGCCGACCCACGTCCTTAATGTCTGAAACGCGCTCCCTTAAATATTCATCATCCACGTGGGCAAAAGCTTTAAAATAACGCTGGAGCACTACCGAAAACGCATACTCAGCAACAGCGCTCTCTTTTTTGATTTGAGAAATCACGTCTTCGATCAACGTTCGGTCCTCCAAGATGAGTAAGTGGGCGCTGAAAATATCAGAATGCTCATGGCCCAAATCGTCCGCAATTTTTTTTCGGACCGCTAACAAAGCTGCCCGCGTGTACGTTAACGCTTCTTCAAAACGGACGATTTCCTTGGCTACTTCGCTCTCCGCGATGTGTTGCTCCGGAACAGAAAAAAAATCTTCACTGTGGAGGACAAGTGCTTTTCCGATTGCGACACCTGGAGAAACGGCAATGCCCTGGAGGGTTTGCATTGGAAGTGGACTATTTTTGCTCTCCAAAATTATCGGCAATTAACGCTTCAATTTCTTCGATTGCTTTCTTTGCATCGACGCCTCTGGCGGTCACCGTCACACGACTCCCGGGGCCCGCCGCGAGCGTCATAACGCCCATGATGGACTTACCGTTGATCGTCTCTTTCCCCTTCTGAACCGTGATCTCACATTGAAATCGATTGGCGGTACGCACAAAAAGTGCTGCCGGCCGTGCATGAAGTCCGAGTTTGTTCCGAATCAAAAATTTTCTTCGTGCGACATGGTCCGAGCTCATGGGCGAGTGGTTGCGCCTAACGTTTTAAAACTTCCAGATACTGATCCATGATCACCTTGGCGAGTTTGGCAGGATCATGTCTCACTTGGACATCAATTTTCAAATTTTCACCCGTGATGATCTCATAACCCTTATCGCGAAGCTTTGGAAGGTCTGGTTTGACAGGACACGCGCTTTGTCCCGCGTAACGAGACAAAACATCGTTTGGGATCGTTTCGGTACTCACGACGCACGCATCGAGAATCGCTGGATCCGTGTGGCGGATCATCGCTTCTAGGTGATCCTGCGCCGTATAATTATCGGTTTCCCCGGGCTGAGTCATGGCGTTGATGACAAAAATCTTGTACGCTTCGGATTCCATCACGTGTTCATAGATATCCGGAATCAAAAGGTTGGGAAGAATGCTCGTGTACAAACTTCCCGGACCCATCACGATCAGCTCAGCGAGATCAATAGCTTCCAAAACCTCTTCCGTTGCATTACAGTGCACCGGTTTTAACGACAGCCTTCTCAAAGATTTGTGCGCTTCTGTAATCCGTGTCTCACCTTCAACGGTCGTGCCGTCCGTAAACTCACCCACGAGCGTTACCTTGTCCAGCGTCGAAGGGAGGACCCGTCCCCGGCTGGCGAGTACTTTGCTTGACTCCCGGATCGCCTTTTCAAAATCGCCCGTGACTTTCGAAAGCGCCGTAATAAATAAATTGCCAAAACTGTGACCTTTCAGCCCAGCCCCGTCCGAGAACCGATACTGAAACAAATCACGCATGAGCGGTTCGGCATCTGCAAGTGCGACGAGGCAGTTTCGAATGTCCCCTGGAGGCAGCATGTCTAACTCGTCGCGAAGCCTCCCGGAACTCCCGCCGGTATCGGTCACGGTCACAATCGCGGTCACATTGTTCGTGTAGGCTTTGATCCCCTGAAGCAGCTGACTAAGACCCGTTCCACCGCCAATCGCAACGACGCGGGGTCCCCGAGAAAGGAAATCCCGTTTTCGGCTTTGATACACGATGTCGGCCAAATCCTCCGGCGGCCGCGGCATGAGCGCGCGAACAAACAACCGCACAATATTATTCAGCGAGACGTAAACCAAAAAAATTCCAAAGACTAGGAATGCGGTGGCAAGACTCGCCAACAGAACGCTCTCGCGGGAGATCGTTTTCACCGCAGAACCTGCAACAACAACGAGCACGCCAATTCCAAAGGTGGCCAACACGACCCAACGTTTGATGCCTAATCCGGGATATAACCACCTAAGAAATTTCATGGTCTGAAAAATTCTCCTTACTCATTGAGCAGGGCTTTACGCTAAACTCGCCCGAACTTATCCACCTCACGAGTCGCGCACGTTAAAACGTGCGCTGTGATTGATGTTCTAGGTTTAGAAATGTTTTCGCTCTTCTTCTTTTTTAATCAGGTCGTATACTTCTTCTGCTGATCCGCATTTACGTATCAGTTCACAAAAGTAGCTGTCACGAAGAAGGCGGGAAACTTGGGCAAGCGCTTTCAAATGGGGGCCCGCCGTTGCTTTCGGTGCGACCAAGAGGAAGAAAATGTAAACGACTTCTCCGTCAAGCGCATCAAAGTTCACACCCTTTTTACTAATGCCCAAGACCGCCACCATCCGACTCACCCGGTCTGTCTTGCCATGAGGTATGGCAATTCCTTGACCGATCCCAGTTGATCCCAGATTTTCACGTTCGATCAACGCTTTCCCAATTGCTTTGGGGTCGCCGATGTCTTCCACGTTCGCTAAGACACCGACCAGTTCCTTTAACGCTTCTTCTTTTGTGGCGGCCTCCATCCCAACCTTAATCGCTCGTCGGTCCAAAATCTCAGAGATCTTCATTCACACATTCTCCTCCGTCAAAGTTGATTTTTATGGATTCCGTTGCCATATTACGCTAACGCGAAACGCTCTCCTAAATAAAGTTCTCTCGCCTTCTTATCCATCGCCAGAAACCGCGACGTACCTGAAACCTCGATCTTCCCCTCGCAAATAATATAAGCGCGGTCGGTAATCGAAAGCGTTTCACGAACGCTGTGATCCGTTAATAAAATACTCAGCCCCTGCGCTTTCAATTTCTCAAGAATCTTTTGAACTTCGAAGACGGCGATCGGATCGACGCCGCTAAAGGGTTCGTCCAGTAAAATCAGAGATGGATTGGTTGCCAGAGCGCGCGTAATCTCAAGCCGCCTCCGCTCCCCGCCCGAAAGCGTGTAGGATCGATTTTTAGCTAAATAGGCGATGTCGAGCTCTTCGAGAAGTCGTTCCAAGCGCCTTTTCCGCTCGACCTGCGGAATATCCAAGGTTTCTAAAATGGCCATGATATTTTCCTCAACCGTCAGTTTCCGGAAAATGGAGGGTTCTTGAGAAAGATAGCCGATCCCAAGTTTTGCTCTTCGATGCATGGGGTAATGGGTAATGTCTTCGCCCCGAAAGAAAAGCCGGCCTTCCTGCGGCCGAATCACACCAACAATCATGTAAAAGGTGGTTGTTTTACCCGCACCGTTCGGACCGAGTAATCCCACGATTTCGCCACGGCTCATTTGAACCGTGACGTGATCCGCCACGCACCGGCCTTTGTAACTTTTGGTCAACCCCTCCGTTTCAAGCAGGTTCATCAGAACCCACCACCAAATAGTTCGCTTTCACGGGCGGTGATTTCACTGCGATATTCTGCATCCACATCGCCGCCTAAAATCATGCGGCCTTCGTCGGCCAGGTAGATGGCGGTATCGCTATAGCTCTTATTTCCCTCTTTATCTAAAATGACCACATTGCCGCGCGCAAGCATCTTCGAAACCCGCCGCGTGCCTTTATCGTAAAACACGTCCATGTAATCCGATGACAGCGTGCCCCGATCATCCTTCGCTACCACATTGTGTTTGAAATGCGCCACGTTTCGTTTGTAGTCGATTTCGAGTGGGCCATCGCACGTAATGACCGTCGGAATATCGCTGTCGGAATTCGGATCTTGGATAACCACGGTGACATTTTTCTTGAACTTGACGTGACCAATTGCCGCGTTACTCTTGGCACCGAGGCCTTCAATGTGAATGTTCTCACGTTTCACTTTTGCTTTAATTTCGGTTTCCATTCCACTTTTGTCTGGATGAATGACGAGTTCTTCGGTGATCAGGCGAGCGCCATCCTCGGTCGTTGCTACAACGTTCTGATTGAGATACACATCGCCGCTCGCTTTGTCAAAGGTTCCATGATCAGCGGTGATGGTTACAGGTGATTCTTCCGCATACGCTTTCGCAATCACATTCATGAGTTTGACCTGCTCCGCCAAGATGTTCGCTGTGTCTCCCTCAATTTCAAGTTCCCTCTCTCCGGTCTCAGTATACTTAGAAAAAGAGAAGCTGTAGACGCGTTGAACTGAATCTCCCGTTTGCTGACCCTGACCTTGAAGCGAAGCATCGACACTCCTTTTGACATGGCCCCATATTTTCCATTGAATCAAGGCCAAATAAGCCAAGATTAAAATCGCTGTGCCGCACAAGAGTTTTCGGATCATCCCCCACCATCTCTTTCGCAAGAAATTAAGGGGTAGGGGATCATCGCCGTCTTCACAGACGAGGCTTTCTGTGGTGCGGGGTAAACCTTCTCTTCTTTCACGTTTTCAGCCGCTTCGTTTCTGCCCGCTGGTTTTGTTTTCCACCGGTCATGGTTCCACACCCATTGATCGGGATAACGCCGGATCATCTGTTCCACGACCCGGGACCATGCCTCAGTCATTTCACGGACCGCCACGTCTCTTGGCCGGCTTCGGTTCGGCCAGATCGGATCCTTGATGAAGAGGCGGTACCGGCGTCCCTCACGAATCATGTACATCGGCACAATCGCCGCCCCGCTTGCGAGTGCGATCTTGGCGGGAGCCACGGGCGTCCAAGACTCGCGACCGAAGAACGGAACAAAAATACCCTCTAAACTGTCGATGTCCTGATCTGCAGACATCCCAACCATGTGATTCTTTTTCAATTGTTCCAGCACGAGTCGCACAGCCTCATCCCTGTAAATCGTTCGTACCAAGGCGTTTTCGCGAAGCGAAATCACAAAGTGATCGTAGCAATCGAAATAGATTCTTCGGCCGACGAGCCGCCCTTGATAACCCAGGAAGCGGAAGTACGACGCCAAAAGTTCCCAGTTCCCCAGGTGGCCGGTCAATGCAATGACGCCCTGACCGCGCGAAAGCGCTTCGTCCAGCTTCCCCGTACCTTCATCCAAACGCACGAGATCGACAATTCGCTGCCGCGTGAGCTTTGGAAACCGGCAGACGTCGACGGCGGTTTTCGACAAATGGACAAAAACACCGCAGCCAATTTTATACCGCTCAGCCGCGCTTATCTCTGAGCCAAAAGCCTGGTCCAGGTGTCGAAGCGTGCTCACACGCTGACTGGGTAACATCCACCAGGCGCACGTACCCATGCACGCCGCGAGGGCATGACCTGCGGAACGCGGCACAATCAAAAAAAACTGCTGAACGGCTCCCAATAGAAGATACAGATAAAAACGATACCATTTTTTCTTCGCCATGCTACAGGTTCGTAAAACCCGATACCCTACACAAACCCTGCTCTCAACAAATCTTGTACGTCTAAGAGGCCAACGGCACGACCTTTTTTGTCCACGACCGGCAGCTCATCAATTTTCCGTTCCCGGAGAAGCCGGATTGCCTCAGCAGCTAATTTCGCCTCCTGAATCGTCACCGGCCGTTTGGTAGCAAGCGTGCCGATCTTTTCTGTCAGAATCGACACACCGTTTTTCCTTAAGTGGCGCCGCAAATCACCATCCGTAAACAAACCTTTTAACTTTCCCCTTCCATCCACAATCGTGACGGATCCGGCACGAGCTCGGGTAATCGCGAGCAGAGCTTTCTGGACGGACGCATTGCCTTGTACGGTGGGATGATTCCTGCCACGCCGCATCAAATCGCGAACCTTGATCAATTTCCTGCCCAGACTTCCGCCCGGATGAAGGCGCGCAAAATCGTCTTCCCGAAATCCTTTCCGCTTGGCGAGACAAAGCGCGAGGGCATCTCCCATAGCGAGAGATGCCGTCGTTGACGCCGTAGGGGCGAAATTCCAAGGACAAGCTTCTCGACCTAAACCAACATTCAAGACGACGTCGGAATTTTTTGCGAGCGTCGACTCTCTATTGCCGGTCATGGCAATCACCGCCGCGCCCATCCGTTTGATCGTGGAAAGAAGTTTTGTAATTTCCTCCGTCTCTCCGCTGTTGGAAATAGCGATCACGACATCCCGCTTGGTCACCATTCCCAGATCACCATGGACCGCCTCAGCCGGATGCAAAAAAAGACTCGGTGTTCCAGTCGAAGCAAGAGTTGCCGCAATCTTCCGACCAATGAAGCCGGGTTTCCCCATGCCGGTAAGGACAACGCGTCCCGTACAGCGCTCGAGCAGATCAAGCGCACGTTCAAAATTGCGGTCGATCCGCGGAATCAGTTCCCGTACCGCCCGGGATTCCATGTGCAAAATCTTACGCGCCAGCTCACGGTCTCGCTTCATCCCATCACCTCCTTGCCTGCTGCCGAAGCCGGCAGTCTTTCTCTCTGAGAAAAGAAAGAGTGCGCCTGTTGCGTGGATACACCTCGGCGCACTCTTTACAAGGAGGTGATGGGATCATGAATGACCTCACGAGGGCCGACAGGGGCAACACGTCTAATCTCTTTGAGCATCGCCAACAACTCTTTCAGATCACTCAATTTGAGATTGTTTGGCCCGTCCGACAACGCCTGCTCTGGCTGCTCATGCACTTCCATAAACAACGCGTCAGCGCCCGCAGCGATCGCACACCGAGCAAGGGTCGGAATAAATTGCGCTTGGCCTCCGGACGCATGCCCCAAACCCCCAGGAATTTGCACCGAGTGAGTGACATCAAACACGACCGGATACCCAAAACTTTGCAGGACAGGAATGGACCGAAAATCGCTCACTAAATTCCGATACCCAAAGGAAACGCCGCGCTCAGTCAGCAAAATATTTTGATTGCCGACCGATTCTATTTTTTCCACCACATTTTGCATGTCCCACGGTGAGAGGAACTGTCCTTTTTTGACATTCACAATTTTTTTTGTCTTGGCACAGGCCACGATCAGATCTGTTTGACGCGAAAGAAACGCAGGCACTTGTAAAATATCCAGCACTTCGCTTGCAGGCGCGACTTCTTCCACGGTATGCACATCACTCAGCACAGGAACACGAAACCGCTCTTTGACTTTGCCAAGGATCTTGAGCCCCTCTCGAAGGCCGGGTCCGCGGTAGGAGTAAATGGAAGAACGATTGGCTTTGTCGTAGCTCGCCTTAAAAACATAGGGAATCGCAAGTTCAGAGGCGATCGCGAAAATTTCCTCTGCATGCCGGAATGTGGAATCCTCGCTTTCGATCACACAAGGTCCCGCAATCAGCACAAATTGATCTGGGTCTCCAAAGGTAAGGTCGCCTAACGGAACACGTTTCATGTGATTGGTTGATCAGGCCCGGGATTTCCCTCGCTCCGCTTCAGCTCGAGCGCTTTGGCGACAAACTCGCGAAACAGCGGATGCGGCTTGTCCGGCTTCGACTTAAACTCGGGATGAAACTGGCTCGCCACAAACCAAGGATGACCCTGAAGCTCCACAATCTCGGCAAGTTTCGCCCCTTCATTTTGGTACACGCCAGAAATGACGAAACCTTTTTTCACGAATTCAGACCGGTATTTGTTGTTAAACTCGTAGCGATGCCGATGACGCTCGGAAATGTGCTCCGTCCCATATGCCGCATACGCCTTCGTACTCTTCTCAAGATCGCAGGGGGCCGCTCCAAGGCGCATCGTGCCACCCAAATTGGAAACTTCGTGCTGTTCTTCCAGAAGACTAATGACCGGATGTGCGGTCTTTTTATTGAATTCAGTTGAATTTGCACTTTTGTATCCAAGGACATTGCGCGCGAACTCAATCACCGCGCACTGCATCCCAAGACAAATTCCAAGAAAAGGAACCTGATTTTCCCGAGCATATTGAATCGCTCGAATCTTCCCTTCGATCCCGCGGTAACCAAAGCCCCCCGGTACCAAAATGCCGTCTACCTTGCTTAACCATCCGATTCCCCTTTGGCTGATCACCTTTTCTGAGTTTACCTTTCGGATGTAAACGCGCGCATCATTTGCAATTCCTGCATGGCGAAGCGCCTCGTGAATCGATTTGTAAGCATCTTGAAGTTCGACGTACTTGCCAACGATTGCGATCCTTACCTTTTCCTTCGGATGAAGCGCGCGGCTGACGACTTTCGTTTTCCAGTTAGCAAGATTCCCAGCGCGGTATCCGATGTGTAAATAGCGGCAAATCACACGATCTAGGTTTTGATCCTTGAACATGAGCGGCACTTCATAGATGGAACGGACGTCACGCGCTTCAATGACCGCTTCAAGATCGACATTACAAAACAGGGCGATTTTGGCCCGAACTTCTTGAGACAATCTCTTTTCTGTTCGACAGAGAAGGATGTCGGGTTGAATTCCAATTTCGCGAAGTCGTCCGACACTGTGCTGGGTCGGTTTCGTTTTCAGCTCCGCAGCGGCACGAATGTAAGGAACGAGGGTTAAATGAATAAAAATAGCGTTCTCCGGACCCAGTTCCTGACGCATCTGACGCACAGCCTCCAAGAAAGGGAGAGATTCAATGTCACCGGCTGTTCCGCCGATTTCCGACAGGACGACATCGTAGCGCTTTCCCCGCGACACGGCCCGAATGCGCTCTTTAATTTCGTCCGTAATGTGGGGAACCACTTGAACCGTGCCGCCTAAGTAATCGCCGCGCCGTTCTTTGGTAATCACTGAATAGTAAATCTGGCCTGCCGTGACGTTATTGAGATGGCCGACCGGGCTGTTCGTATAACGTTCGTAGTGGCCAAGATCAAGATCGGTCTCCGCTCCGTCATCCGTAACGTACACCTCACCGTGCTGGTAAGGACTCATCGTTCCGGGATCGACATTGATGTAGGGATCCAGTTTTTGAAGCGCGACTTTCAACCCCTTTGCTTCAAGGAGTTTCCCGATCGAGGCAGACGCAATCCCTTTACCCAACGACGAAACAACACCGCCCGTAATAAAAATGTACTTAGGCACTAAACACCCTCGGTTAAAAACACGGCTAACCCGCATTTCTCATCGCCAATGAGAAATGCCCTCGAAGAGGCTGTGGTGCAAATGGGCTTGTCCATTTGTACCACAGGGGTTGTCTTTTGCGCCCCGTTTTGACAGGGGCGCAAAACTTTGGACGCAACTTCGTGCGTCCAAAGCGGTTTTCTCATCAATCCGCCAAATTGATGAGAAAACCGGACTAAGATCTCAGGATGACAGAATTCACCAATTCAAAGTCCTCCTCTGTATCGACGCCGATCGAATCGTGAATGGTCTCAATCACTTTAATCTGGTAACCATTTTCAAGTGCTCTCAACTGCTCCAATTTTTCACGCCGCTCAAGCGCTGAGGGCGCAAGCGCTGGAAACTGCAATAAAAAACCGCGGCGGTACGCGTAAATACCCAAATGTTTCAAGTAATTCTGTGCGGTCCCGTTGCGGTCACACGGAATAGGCGACCGTGAAAAATAAAGGGCCCGCCCCCGCTTGTCCTTCGTCACCTTAACAACATTGGGATTCCGATAGCCCTCAGGATCGCTTTTGACGACACAAGCGGTCGCCATCGCGCAGGATTCATCCAGCTCAAGCCCTCGAACCACCTGGTCAACCGTCTCCGGATGGATCAGCGGTTCATCGCCCTGGACGTTCACCACAATGTCACAAGCCAGCTGCTCCGCCACTTCCGCAATCCGTTCTGTGCCGCTCTCGTGGTGTACACTGGTCAAAATGGCCTCGCCGCCAAAGAACTCCACACAACGTTTAAGTTCCTCGTGATCACAGGCAACGATGACCCGTCCAATTGACTTCGCTTGCTTGACACGCCGCCAAACATATTCCAAGAGCGATTTACCATCTATCGTCCTGAGCAACTTTCTTGGCAAACGTGTCGATTGCAGCCGTGCCGGAATGATCGCGATTGGTTGCATGTTAAACGAAAGCAAGCGCTCGTTTTTGGGAAGCCGTCAACTTGCTGTCCACCGATGCTTCAAGTTCTTCTTTTCTCACAACCGCAGTTCCCAACTTTCCCACAACAATTCCGGCCGCCTTATTCGCAAGGATCGCAGCTTCACGATTGTCTGCGCCCGCTGCAAGCGCCATCGCAAACACGGCCGCGACCGTATCTCCTGCGCCCGAAACGTCGTAGACTTCGTGGGCGGCGGTCGGAATCCGTGTGCGCCGGCCGCTTCGCTCAAATAAAATCATACCGTGCTCTCCAAGCGTGATGAGCACCACTTCAACCGATAACCGCTCGAGGAGGACACGACCCAATTCGTCGATTTCAGGAACACGGCCGTTTGACGTGACGCCAAACGCGCTCAATGCCTCAGCGCGATTTGGCGTGAGGGCGGTCACACCGCGATAAAAGGAAAAATGTTTTTCTTTAGGATCGACGACAATCGGTTTCCGTAAGTTTCTCGCCTCCCTTAAGACACGCTTGAGCAGTCCTGGGTTGATCACACCCTTCCCGTAATCTTCGATGACGATGACATCTACCGTGGGCATCACTTTTTTCGCAAAATCGCTCACCTGGCGAATGTGAAGTTCGTCGAGGTCGCGCGTCTGCTCTCGGTCAAACCGAACCACCTGCTGAGAATGGGCCACCACGCGCGTTTTAAGCGTTGTCGGTCTCGTCTCGTCGTAAATGACGCCGCGCGTGTCAATCCCCTCGCGCCGCATTGCTTTCACCAGCATGCGTCCGCGAAGATCACGACCGACAACACCGCACGGAATGACGCATCCACCTAAGGTACGAATATTGTTGGCGACATTTAACGCACCGCCTGGAACAAACGATTCCCGCTCAACGTTCACAACCGGAACCGGCGCTTCGGGAGAAATCCGCTCAACAGAACCCCAAACAAACTCGTCGAGAATGAAATCGCCGATGATGAGGATTTTCACCTTCGCAAAACGCTGGATCAATTCTCTCAAGCGACCGCTGGTTTTCTCGGTAGGGGCAACTGATTTCCGCACAAAACGCTTTTTCACGTTACTCATGTTCTGGGAATGACTTAGAACCTACGCGCAGCCGAACAATCAGGTTTTGAGTGTATCACCCGCCTGATTAACTGTCAATTGAGATGTAGCGGGTTGAGATGTAGCGGTTTGTAGCGGTTTTCTTGTAGCGGTTTCTACACATAACCTGTATCGTTGAAGTATAATAGGGACATGACTCAAAAGATATTTTCATCTGCACTGTGTCGAAAAAAAGACGGCGCCGAAGCCGTTCAGGCAATCACTTCAAAAGTCGCGCTCGACCTAAAAGGTCATTCGTGCGACTTAGCCCTTTTTTTCGTTTCGCTAGGGTACGATCAAGATCTCCGGCATTTGTCGCAGCTTTTCCGGGAACGTGTGTCGCCAAAGTTTTTAATCGGGTGCAATGCGAGTGGCGTCATCGGAGACACAAATGAGATCGAAATGGGGCCAGCCGCCTCAGTACTTGCCATGCACCTGCCGAATGCCGAAGTCTCCAGCTTTTCCATTTCGGAATCCCAGTTGAACACGTTTCAATCAGGTTCCGATTTGGTGGAATATCTCGATCTTTACCCAACCGAGCGTCCCAAGTTCATTTTACTTGGGGATCCGATGAGTGTGAACGTGAACAAGCTACTCGACTTGTTCAATCAAGGCTATCAGGACGCGCCCGTGATCGGCGGTCTTGCGAGCGGCATGGTCTCGGGTTCTGCCAATCGGCTGGTTCTGAATGACGAGATCTATTCCAATGGAGCTGTTGGCCTCGCTCTGACGCGGGATATCGAGTTCGAGATGATCGTCTCGCAAGGATGCCGCCCCATTGGAGAGCCTTTTGCGATTACAAAAGCAGAACAAAATATTCTTTATGAACTTCGTGGAAAACCTGCCTTTCACGTTCTGACAGCGGTGCTGGAAAAGCTTTCACCTGAAGATCAACGCTTGGCGCAGCATTCTCTTTTTGCAGGTCTCGTGATGGATGAGCTCAGAACGGATTTTAAAAGGGGCGATTTTTTAATCCGCAACATACTCGGTATCGATCCAACAACGGGAGCTTTAGCCGTAGGAGCCATGCTCGAAACCGGGCAGACGGTTCAATTTCAACTCAGGGACGCCTCCGCATCGGAAGAAGATCTTAAGAGTTTTTTGACAACAGGCGGAAGAAAGCCCGAGCATGAGGGACGTTCGGCAGGTGGAGTCCTGGTCAGCTGCTGCGGAAGAGGAAAAGGGCTCTTCGGTGTAGCAGATCATGATGTTCGAATGATTCAGTCCCTGAGGGGGCCGGTTCCACTCACAGGGTTTTTTGCCAACGGCGAATTTGGTCCGGTAGACCGGAAAAATTACATTCACGGATACACGTCCAGTCTAACCTTGATCCGATGAAAGGAGCACAAAATGAATTTGTCTGTGGTTGTCGCTTACGCGAAAGACAATGTTGATAAAGCAACGATCGGCCTTACATTGGCCAATGCAGCATTGGATGCAGGGCATGGTCTTAAGGTGGTTCTAGCCGGTGAAGGAGTTTGGCTTGCCAAGGCCGGTTATGCGAACGAGATCGACAACGGCCCGCCTTTTAAGCCTCTTAAAGAATTAATGGACGGCGTTTTGAAGAAGGGCGGAGAAATCAACGTGTGCACACCGTGTATGAAAAAAAGAAAGCTCGAAGAAAAAGACATAATGAAAAACGTCCGTTTTATTGCGGGTCCTGATGTGATTTCAATTCTTGATAAGTGCGACAAAAGCCTTCAGCTTTAAATGCGTAGGGGCACGGCGCGCCGTGCCCCTACTTGATCAGAACACCTAAGACTCCTCGTAATCCCTGATTTTAGGAACATGGCCGCCTTGTTCCCTAATTTTCTTCGCATACACATTGTAACGCAGGGCCCGCTGATTGACCTCCGCTCGCAACTCGCCTGCTTTTTCCTCCAGCTTTTCGATCTTCCTGCTTGAGGTTCCGCTCGAAGACAACTTCTCTATTTTTTCCTCAAGCGTTCGCAATTTCGGTTTCTTTTCCATGATCTTGAGCACATGCTCTTTGGCAGCCTCCTGCAACTGCTCAATCGATAAGATATCGACTTCCATCTTGACTTGATCCAGCGGCTTTAACGGTTCTGTTTTCTCAGCACAACCGAACAAGGGGAGAGAAAGAAGCGATGCCGCAAAGAGCGCCTCTAATAAACGATCCATGTGAATGCGCGGATTTTAGTTGGATGATCTGCGAAGGTCAAGCACCAAGGATACTCGTCCGCTGGCTTTGTACTTCAATGCCCTTCATACGCTTTTCAAGCTCCATCGGCTTCTCAGAAGCGCTGAGGGCTTCGCGATCTGAAATTTCTCTGTCTTCCCAAAGTTTAAAAATGGCGTCATCCATCGTCTGCATCCCCTCGTGAGCCGCGTTTCGGAGCGCCTGTGGAATTTTCGCAAACTCTTTTTCGCGGACGAGCTCCCGCACGATGCCATTGCCCAACATAATTTCAAAGGCGGGCACCATGGTTCGGCCGTCTTTTTTTACGATGAGTTTCTCAACCGCAAAACAGGTAATGTGATAGGAGAGGTGATTTAGAATCGTATCTTGTTGTGCCTGAGGAAAAAAACCAAGGACGCGGTCAAATATTTGTACGACCGATTTTGCGTGAATCGTAGAAACGACGAGCCGCCCTACCTCCGAAGCCGAAAGCGCATATTTGAAGCTTTCCGCATCGCGCATTTCCCCAATCATAATCACATCCGGGGCTTGACGCACTGCGTATTTAAGTGCCGAGGCAAAGTCATTGGCATCCTGACCAATTTCCCTTTGGTTGATCACACACCCCTTGTCGACATGCAGATACTCGATCGGATCTTCAATCGTGAGAATGTGGCGCTGGCTCTTGGCGTTCATCCAGTTGATCATTGCATTGATCGTGGTTGTTTTGCCCATGCCGACGGTTCCCCCGATCAAGATGATTCCGGACTGCTCCACCGCTATGTCTCTGAGTGCGAGCGGGATATGAAGCTCCTCAAAAGAAGGGAGGTCTTTCCACAGCATTCGGATGACGACGGAGTATCGATTTTGTTGCCAAAAGATGTTTCCGCGAAAGCGCTGCATCTCTTCAAACAGCGAAAAAGAAAAGTCAACGCTCCGATTTTGTTCAAGTAAAGATTTTTGAGCAGGATTCAAAACGGTTTCGACAATCGCCCTCGTCTCTTTGTCCGTCACCGCCTCAAAGGGTAACGGCACGACCGTTGAACCCACGCGGGCACGGGGGACTGATCCAACTTTGAGAAATAGGTCGTGCCCCTTCAAGCTCACCACCTTGCCGAGACACTGATATAGATAGGCGTAAGCATCCATTGGTTTCCAACTCCTCCCCAGAAGGCAGGAAGGAGTATCGGTATTAAGTATGCCTGGTTAAGTGGAAAAATGCAAAATGAGCAACGGAGGCGCACTCGCTTAATCGAGCAAATCGCTCAGGAGCTCACTGGTTTTCGCCACAGCGAGACGGGCTGCAACACCCTTGACATCGGGGAAAAATCTGAGCTCGCCGAGCGAACCCGTAATGAGTACAGGAATGAGGAGATAACCCTCAGGATCTCGGAGGGCATCGAGCTCGGTCACACTCCGAACAAACGCTTCAGCTAGGTAGGGATGAATCCGGAGCATTCCTCGAGCTTCGATCGTCCGATTAAATCCAATGGATCCCGTCACCGCGAGTTTGAAATCATCTGTCGCAACGTCTAACTGATCAAAATAGATCCGTCGATCTCTCAGCTGGAAAAAAGCATCGATCGGGCGAAATGCCGTATCGCGTGTTTCCAATCGAGCCCGATACGCCTCGGGCAAACGGTTCTCGAGCCGGCTCACGAGTCCGGGAATCAAGGAGAGGCGGTTGAATACCTCGCGCAACAAATTAACATGAAGGAGAGCACCGCCCGAAACGCTCACCCGGCCATCACCGGTCATCGTCCCTGCCAACGCCGGCAAATCCGCATCACCTTCCAGCGAGATACCGAGTAGACCAACAAGCTGTGCTCGCCTAGTTTCCCCAGACGGTAATAATGCGTCCAAATGCAAACGCTCCGCGGTAAAACGAAGATGCAATTGTGGTATCCTCGATAGCTCGTCGATTAAACCGGAGCCTTTGAATGTTCCATTCGCAAAATTTCCAGACAGCTGTTTCAATTCGATCCGGTTTCTCGCCCCTACCGCGTCTAAACGGATCCGCTCGATCGCGCCGATTCCATCCAAGCTTATTTTGCCATCGGTCAGTTTGATCTCACCACGGACTTCATTTCCTGTCCACGAAACATCCTTGAGCTGGAAATCCATGTCTGTTGCAATGAGATTGAAAGGAAGCTGTGTCTGGTTGTCCGTAAAACGAAAGATGCCATCCTCCACACGCACATCACGAATCAGCAAAGCGAAAGGCGACGACCTCGTCACAGCGCGGCTTTGAAGGCTTAATCCGAGCACTTTGATCGTCCCTTGAGGCATACGGATCACGTGGATCCGCGGTCGATCTACCACCATGGAACCAATCTGAATACTTCGGTGAAGGAGTGGGCGCAGTTGGAGCGTGGCTCGAACTTGCCCGAGCTCGAGGACGGGATCTCGTGTCGGTTCTCGGTCCGGGTAGACGCTGACGCCTGTAAGTTCGAGCGCGAATCCATCCTGCCAACGAAGCCCCATGTGATCCACTCGAACTCGATTACCGACGAAAGATTCGAGCTCTTTGACAACAACAGAGCGATACCGGTTCATGTCAAAGGTGGCGAGAAACACAACAAGCGACAGTACAACCACGGTAACAAGGATAAGAGCCGCGATTAGAATTTTCTTAAGCATACTGAAACGGCGGGAGTGACAACATTCAAGGATTGATGCTCGTCCCCCACCACTTTAAGGAATGTCCCTTGGGACAAACCTTAAAGTGGTGGGGGACTACGGTTCAGGTTCTTCCGGCCTTGAGATGTAACTTAAGACATCCTTAATGGAAATGATGCTCAAAGGAGATCCGTCGGCGTCTAAAACCGGCAGATGGCGGCATCCTCCCATCGCCATCTTGTTTACCGCAAACGCGATGGGATCGTCGGCGCAGACATATTCGGGATTCGGCGTCATCGCCATACTCACCTTCACCTTGGAAAGATCGCGATACTTCCCAGCAACCTTTCTCAGCAGATCCCGTAAACTTAAAATGCCAACCAGCTTTTGGCGGTCATAAATGAGAACACAGGTTTTCTGCTCCTTTTGCAAAATCCTCACAATTTTCTGGATCGAATGATTCGGACTCGCAATCAAGAGGTCCTTGCCCGTGAGCAGTACCGAAACAGGTGCGGTCATCATAGCGTGCTGAAAACGGTCATCCTTTCGCGGCTTCGGCAAGCCGCGCTGCATCAGAGAATGCAGACACTGATCGCAATAATCCATCCCCAAAATGTTATCAAAACCGCAGGAGGGACATTTGATCGTTTTGTTATTGGACAGTCCAGGTTTCTCGACCATAAATTAATTCCTTCAGATCTCCTTTTCCCTTTTTCTTGATCGCATCTCGAACCTGTTGATCCATCATCCCATCATAGGTCGGTCTTTCAATGTCACGAAACACCCCAAAAGGAACCGGAAGATCAGGGTACTCCATCTGGGTCAGCAAATAAGCGTGATTGGGTTCCGGATCCTGCTCATTATGAACGAGCAGTTCTTCATTGGGACCTAAATCAGCCAAGTTGAAGACTTTGGGACGAAGGCGTTTGATCCGAATCGCCTTATCCTTTTTCTTCCCAAAGATGAGCGGTTTGCCGTGTTCCAGATACACCATTCGCTCGTCGCGACTGTCTCGACCGGTGACCGGATCGAATTCCTTGTCATTAAAGATAATACAATTTTGATATATTTCAACAAAAGAAACTCCTTTATGTTGCGCAGCACGTTCCAGGACGTAAGCCATGTGCGATGGGACATTATCCAACGTTCGAGCGATAAACGTAGCCTCCGATGCAATCGCAATGCACAAGGCATTAATCGGATAATCAATCGAGCCCTCCGGTGTCGATTTCGTCACCTTACCCATCGTCGATGTTGGAGAATACTGGCCTTTCGTCAAACCGTAAATCCGGTTGTTCACGAGCAAGATGTTGATGTTCACATTCCGCCGCATGCAGTGAATCAGATGGTTTCCCCCGATACTCAAACCATCCCCATCGCCTGTAACCACCCAGATAGAGAGATCCGGATTGACGCATCGGAGCCCCGTTGCGATCGTCGGAGCGCGGCCGTGTATCGTATGGAAACCATACGTATTCATGTAATAGGGAAAACGACTCGAACATCCGATCCCAGAAATGAAAACGTATTTCTCCTTCGGAATACTAAATTTGGCGAGCGTGCGCTGCATCGTCGCCAAGATCGCATAATCGCCACACCCCGGGCACCAACGGACTTGTTGGTCCGAAATAAAATCCTGTCTTGGATGAGGTAACTTTGTAACCGAATCTGCCGGACCTACCATATCGATTTAATTTTCTCCTCGATCTCTTTCGTTTGAAACGGCTGACCCTGAACCTTGTTTAAGCCGCTAGCGTTTACCTTAGGATATCGGGCGCGGATCAAAAAAAGTAGCTGCCCCATATTTAACTCGGGAATCAAAACGTGTTCGAACTGGCCCAATATTTTTTCCAAATTCTTTGGAAACGGATTCAAATAATTCAAATGAACGTGCGAAACGGTGATCCCCTCGCGCTTTAAGTTCCGTACTGCCTCGTAAATAACGCCGTAGGTTCCGCCCCAGCCGAGGATCAGTAATCTGCCTGACTCGGGTCCATCGATCGTCGCTTCCGGGATGTCATTTGCAATTCGTGCGATTTTCCGGGCTCGAAACTCCACCATTCTTTGATTGTTCTCGGGGTCGTAACTGACATTACCCGTCAAATCTGCTTTGGCAAGACCTCCGATACGATGTTCGAGACCCCGCGTGCCGGGAACCTCCCAAGGACGCGCGAGCGTTTCCGGATGCCGAGCATATGGCAAAAAGGGACCCTTGCCCGCCGAGGGATGGTTCACCTCAATTTTCGGCAGTCGGTCAAGTTCCGGCAACTTCCACGGCTCTGCGGCATTGGCAATATTTCCTTCAGAGAGAAAGACCACGGGTGTCATATACTTCAAGGCGATGCGGACTGCTTCCAACGCCATCTGAAAGCAGTCGGAAGGCGTTTTCGGCGCAACGACCGCGATCGGTGATTCGCCATTCCGGCCAAACATCACTTGTAATAAATCTGCCTGTTCAGTCTTCGTAGGCATCCCTGTGCTGGGCCCTGCACGTTGGACATCGATGACAACGAGCGGCAGCTCTGCCATCACAGCTAAATTTACCGATTCCGCTTTCAAACATAGGCCGGGTCCGCTGGTTGCGGTGACGCCAAGCTCTCCTCCGAAAGAAGCGCCAATCGCCGCCCCACAGGCTGCGATTTCATCTTCGGCTTGAAACGTTTTCACGTTGTAATTCTTGTGTCTCGCCAGGTCGTGCAAAATATTACTTGCAGGGGTAATCGGGTACGAACCGTAAAACATCGTTTTGTTGGCGAGCCGCGCTCCCGTAATAAAACCTATGGCTGTCGCCTCGTTTCCGGTAATTTTCCGGTAGGTGCCCGGTTCAAGAGCTGCCTGTTTCACCTCGTACTGGACAGGCATGACTTCCGTCATATCTGCATAATTGTATCCCGCCTCGAGTGCTCGAAGATTAGCGTTCACAATCTCAGGACGCTTCGCAAATTTCTTCTTGATCCATTCAACCGTATGATCACGACTTCTCGAATAGAGCCAAAACACCATGCCTAAAGCAAAAAAGTTCTTACAACGCTCCACCTCTGAAAGCTTCAGGGGCTGATCTTTGAGAGCGGTTTGCGTCAACGCCGATAAAGGAACGTTCAGGATTTGAAAATCCCTTAAAGTTGCGTCTTCGAGTGGGTTTGTTTTCCACCCTGCTTTCTTTAAGTTCGGTTCATTAAAGACACTTCCATTCACCACAATGAGCCCCTTCTTTTTTACCTGAGCCAAATTCACCTTAAGGGCAGCAGGATTCATCGCAATGAGGACATCGGCAAGGTCGCCTGGCGAGAAGATAATTGAATCGGAAAATTGAATTTGAAAGCTGCTCACGCCGGGCAAGGTTCCGACGGGCGCGCGGATCTCGGCTGGAAAATCGGGAAGGGTGGCAAAATCGTTTCCCATCACCGCGGTGGTATCGGCAAACTGATCTCCCGCAAGCTGGATCCCATCACCTGAATCACCTGCAAATCGCACGGTGATAGCAGAGACGAGTGCTTTTGACTTCCTTACTCTTTCCTCTGCTTCAGTTTCAAATGTTGATTTCCTATCCACCTTCAGGCGTCTCCATCACTTGAGCTGGATTGGGCGGCAAATTGTATACCTCGGTCGGGTAGAATTCTGCGAGGAACCGAATTAACGTTCGTACTGAAAGTACGTTTGTTAATTCGTTCTTCTCGTCGACGAGCGGAATGTGATAAAAACGATGCTTACCCATCAAACTGATTGCCTTACCTACAGAATCATTCGGTGTTAATACCGCTGGATCTTTCGTCATAAACATGCTCACGGGACTCGACCAATCGACATCGTGGTCCAAGATCTTCCGAACCACATCCGTTTCCGTAAAAATACCGACCACCTTCTTATCCTTGGCGATGATGATGTAACCCGACCGGTTTCCCTGCATGAGATCGATCGCTTGTTTGATGGAGATATCCGGCGGCGCTTGGACAAACCTTGGGTTCGTAATTTGATAGATCTTCTTTTCCTTGAGTACGACCTCAACCGGTTTCTCTGCCATAGCTCGGTTCCCCTGTTTGTCTATCGATGCCTCTGCACACAAAAAAAGGGACAGGCCTCACCCGTCCCCTATCCCCTCTGCTCCACACGCAGAGTCAAATAAATTCAGCCATGAGTTGAGCCTGATCCTCCTCCGAAAGGCCAAGCTCGTGATCGATGAGAGGGACATGGAGCGTTTCCTCCTCCGTCGCTTCGTAACACGGCCGCTCCTTTTGATAGAAAATTCCGGTAGCGATGTAATCCTCCCGCGCTGCTTCTCGGAACGCTGCATGAATATCGGATGAATCATAGCCCAATTTATTAATGTCCTTCACATTCGTTTTGAAAAAGTCATGCGTGTTAATTTTGTTGAACGTCACACAAGGACTGAACGCGTCGACGAGCGCAAATCCTTGATGCCGAATTGCCTTTTGAACCACGTCGACCAGCTGCGTCACATGTCCCGTGTAGACACGCGCGACAAAGCTGCATCCAGAACCCAGCGCAAGCGTCAGGGGATTAATCGGAAGCTCCGGATTGCCAAAGGGGGTGGACTTTGTTTTCATCCTGAGGCCGCTCGTTGGAGATGTCTGACCGGTCGTCAAACCGTAAACTGCGTTATTCATGACGATATACGTCATGTCGATATTTCTGCGCATCGCGTGGACCAAGTGACCGACACCGATTCCATAACCGTCTCCGTCTCCCCCCACAGCGATCACTGTCATTTTATGATTTGCAAGTTTAAAACCTTGAGCCACAGGAAGGGCGCGGCCATGCAGCGTATGCATGCCATACGTATTAATGAAACCAGGCAAATTAGAGGAACACCCGATTCCCGAAACGAGCATCACCTCGTTGGGTTCCAGCTCAACTCCTGGGAGCGCTTTCTTTAAACCCGCCAAGAGTCCAAAGTCTCCGCAGCCGGGACACCAATCCGGAACAACCTTATGGACAAAATCTCTGACCTCAGACATAGGTAAGCTCCTTCTTCACGCGGTGGTAAATATCTTCACCCGTAAACGGTTCTCCATCGTACCGGCTTACGGAGCGTTTGATGTGGTAACCGGTTTCCATACGAATGAGCCGCGACATCTGACCCGTAAAATTATTTTCGATGCCTATAATTTCTTTACAGGAATTCATTACCTCTAACACTTTTTCCACGGGGAGCGGAAAGAGATCGGTAAAATGAAGATGATTGACTCTCAACCCTTCTCGCTTAAAGTACTGGCACGCTTCTTCAATTACATCATAGGTTGAACCCCAACCCATCAACGTGAGATCGGCATCTTCTGGACCCGTTAACGTAGGAGGCTGCATATCTTCCGCGCGCATCACGTCAAGTTTCTTCAAGCGCTTCGCGTGGAGCCGATTCCGAATCTGACGCGCTTCGGGAAGACCCGCCAAGACATCACTTGTGACAAGCCCTTCCTCATCATGTTCATCGCTTGCGGAACAGTACATCCCGCCCGGAACGCCGGGGACGAGACGCGGCGAAACGCCGTCTTCGGTGATCAAAAAGCGTTTGTACTGGCCATTCACACTCCGCTCGAGCTTGCCCCGATCGATCGGAAGCTTAACCTGGAAAGGCTCCGCGGTCTGAAAATGTTCGGACAAGAATAAGTCGGAAAGAACGAGAACTGGCGTTTGATACTTCTCGGCTAAATTGAGCGCACGGCCTGCGGCGTGAAAAGCGTCCTCGATATCCTTTGGGGCAATAATGATACGAGCAAAATCTCCCTGCGAAGCACCCACCATCTGGATCAAATCACCCTGCTCATGTTTCGTCGGAATTCCGGTGGAAGGTCCTCCGCGCTGGACGCTGATCACGACAATCGGCTCCTCCATCATGCCCGCGAGGCCGATTCCTTCCGTCATCAACGAAAAGCCGCCGCCGGAGGTGGCACAAGCTGCTCTGACACCCGCATGAGCAGCTCCAATTACAAAATTGACAACCGCGAGTTCATCCTCGCACTGCTTCACGATAATCTTATGCGACTTTGCTTTCGACGCCAGATAATGAAGAATGCCTGTTGAGGGCGACATGGGATAAGCAGCATAAAATTTAAGGCCGTGCGCCAAAAGCCCCATCGCGAAGGTATGGTTCCCGGTCAAAAACATTCTGCGTTTTCCATCTCCTTTGAGAGAAACATCCAGCTGCTTTGCATTCTCTTTGGCCCAGTCCATCCCCAGTTTTAAAATCCGTTGATTCATCTGAACCACTTGTTCGCCCTTCTTGCCCAAACGCTCTTTAACAAAATTAAGACCCACTTCGGCATTTAAACCAAGAACTTGAAGCACACAACCGATGAGCATCACGTTGACCATGACCGCTTCGACGCCGGGCTCGTTCACCAATTCCCGAAATGGAAAATGATAATAAGTTAGATCATCACGCATCTTGGAAAGATCTTCAGTAATCAGAGAAGAGTTGTAGAAAACGACACCGCCTTCCTTGACATCCGGAATGTGAACGGGAGGACTCGTTCGGTTGAGAAGCACTAAGACATCCGGCTTTTCACCGTGGCTGAGTGTTTTTTGGGAACCTACATGCAGCTGGAGCCATACATGCCCGCCTCGGATGGCCGATTGATAGGCATTGTACGCCATCACGTGTAATCCGTCGCGGGAGCAAATCCGGCCAAAGATCTCTCCCGCCGAAGCAATGCCGTCACCTGCAGCTCCTGCAATGCGTACAATCACGCTGTCTTTTCTGTTTGACGAACTCATAAAACGGCCCTTTTAAACTAAATCTTGCCTAGATAAATTGCGTCATTATAGCCACTTCTGATACCCCGCACAAGGACAGAAAAACCACACAAAACCACACGGTTGCTGGCGACGGACTCCATCTTCAGACTGAGAATGATTCGCCGCAACCGCACGTCTTCTTGGCGTTCGGATTCAGAAACTTAAAACCACGTCCTTGAAGGTCCTCTGAAAAATCAAGGATCGTATCACCCAAGTACAGCTCGCTTTTTGGGTCCACAAATACTCTAACGCCATCAATTTCTTGGACGTGATCCCCTTTGCGACCTTCATCAAAACCAAGTTTGTAGGAAAGGCCGGAGCATCCTCCGCCTTGAACTCCTACTCTTATACCCAAACTGGCTTTGCCTTGTTTCGCCAAAAGCCTTTTCGCTTCCGCAATCGCGTACGCCGTCAACTGAACCATCGCACTCCCTCTCTCGATTTCAAATGTCAAACCGCATCGTTCTCACATGATTCCTAATTTCAATTTGGCCGCTTCGGACATCATGTTCCGGTCCCACGGCGGTTCCCAAACGAGATCGATCTGAACTCGTCCGACACCGGGTAAACGCTCGATCTTCTTAATCGCATCGATCCGAAGGGACTCCCCCATGCCACAACCAGGTGCCGTGAGTGTCATTTTCACGAATACGTCCTTCATCTTTTCACGTTCTGCTGAGTCTGAAAGTGTACATTCATAAACGAGACCTAAATCCACAATATTCACCGGTATTTCAGGATCATAACACGTCTTCAGTTGACGCCAAACCAAGTCTTCGAGCAGGATCTCCTTCCCTGTTTCATCAATCGTTTCTACTGCCTCCGGCTTGTCTTTGCCGATCGCATCCGCATCTAGACCTGAAAGCCGGACCATGAATCCCTGCTCCGTCATCAAGGTAAAAGTTCCGCCAAGCGACTGAGTAATATGAACCCGGGTGCCTTGTTGAAGGATCGTCTTTTCCCCGCTCGGGATCAACGTTGCCTCACAATTCCTCGTCAATGTTACCGTCTCAAAGCTGTGCACCGCTGGTTCTTCCTCCCGGATTGACTATTCCGTGGAAACAGGCTTGCCGTCTCCTGCGATTCCCGACCGAAGCGTGTGCCACGGTAGTGACGCGCATTTGACACGAATCGGGAATTCACAAACACCAGAAAATACAGCCAACTTTCCAAGTTTCGGCTCATCCACCGGATCACCCGGTTTTCCCAAAATCATTTTGTGAAAGTGCGTAAAAATTTCATCCACCTGCGCCGTCGTCTTACCTTTCACGGCGGCGGTCATCATCGAAGCAGAAGCTTTCGAAATCGCACAACCCGAACCCGCAAAACCGATGTCCTTAATCCGCTCCCCGTCCAGGTTTAAATAAACCGTGTAGCGATCGCCGCAAAGCGGATTGTAACCTTCCGCTTGATGACTCGCACCTTTCAACGGTCCAAAGTTGCGCGGCTTCTTACTGTGATCGAGGATGAGTTCCTGATACAAATCGCGAAGATCATTCATCACTTAAAAACCCGAACCACCTGCTCCACGGAACGCCGGAGCGCTTCGATCTCCTCCTTCGTGTTGTAAAATGCAAAAGAAGCCCGCGCCGTCGCCGGGATCCCAAACCGGTCCATGAGCGGCATCGTACAATGATGACCGGCACGAATCGCAATCCCGTCACGATCGAGCATCGTCCCGATATCGTGGGGATGGACATCGCGAAGCACGAATGAGACAACGCTCGCTTTCTCTTTGGCCGTGCCGATAATTTTAAGACCCTTGATCCGAGAAAGTGCCTCCGCAGCGCACGCGAGCAAATCGTGTTCATAAACGGCTAAAGGACCGTAGCCAATCGCACCGAGATAGTCCATCGCACGGCCGAACGCAATGACATCCGCGATATTCGGCGTTCCGGCCTCGAATTTAAACGGCAGCACATTGTACGTCGTTTTCTCAAAAGTGACGGAGCTGATCATATCCCCGCCGCCCTGATACGGCGGCATCTTTTCGAGCAGCTCCGCCTTCCCATAAACAACGCCAACGCCGGTCGGTCCGTACATCTTATGACCCGAAAAAACGTAAAAATCACAATCCAGATCCTGCACATCAATAGGAAGATGAGGTGCGGCTTGAGCACCGTCAATCAAAACCGGGACATGGAAACGGTGTGCGACGCGGATGATCTGGCGGACCGGATTGATCGTCCCGAGGGAATTGGAAACGTGCGTCATCGCTGCCAATTTTGTTTTCCGATTGAATAATTTCTCATACTCGTCGATCAATAACTCGCCCTCGTCATTGATCGGAGCAATCCGCAGCCGCGCGCCTGCCTCCTCGCACAACATTTGCCACGGCACAATGTTGGAATGGTGCTCCATTGCAGAAATAATAATTTCGTCGCCTCTTTTGATGGATGTGCGCCCATAACTTTGCGCAACCAGGTTAATCCCTTCTGTTGTTCCACGGACAAAAATAATCTCCCGAGACGCTCTTGCGTGGATGAACTGTTGAACCTTTGTGCGCACCTGTTCGTAATCCTCAGTTGCCCGCTCGCTCAAATAAAAAATCCCACGGTGAATATTTGCGTTTTCGGTCTCGTAATATTCACGCAACGCATCGATCACTTGCCGAGGCTTTTGAGTCGTTGCCGCGTTATCGAGGTAAACCAGAGGCTTCCCATACACCTTCTGAGCGAGGATCGGAAAGTCCTTCCGGTACCGCGCGACATCAAAAGCAGTTTTCCCGTCAGGCTTGGTCTTTAACATGGTGCTCCTCTCGGCACTCATGACGCCACCGCCTTGCCGCTGCCTTGCCGTTCACAACGCTCCAGCACAATTTGATTGAGCTCCGCACGAATCGAAGGGACCTTAATCCGCTCTACGACTTCATTGGCAAAACCGTACGAGACGAGCTGCCGCGCTTTAGCCTCCGGCAGCCCCCGGCTTTTCAAATAAAAGACCGAGTCTTCATCGATTTGGCCCACCGCTGCACCGTGTGTGCATTTAACGTCGTCGGCAAAGATTTCAAGCTGCGGCTTGGTGTCCACCGTAGCATGTTCAGAGAGCAAGAGATTTTTATTCGTCTGATGAGCATCCGTCTTCTGCGCGTCCTGATGAACCCATATTTTTCCACCAAACACGGTGGTCGATGCACCGTCCAAAATCCCTTTGTACAGCTGGCGGCTCGTTCCGTTTGGTTTCGGATGTTCAATGAGCGTATGATTGTCCACATGTTGGTCGTCAGAAGTCAGGTAGAGACCATTGAGATCGCACTGGGCGCCTTCTTCGGTAAGCTCGACCGTCAAATTATTTCTCACCAGTTTTCCGCCCAAGTCCACCGCCACGGATGAGAACACGCTATTTCGTCCTACTTCCACCTGAGTCGTAGAAATATGAAACGCTTTCCGGCCCTCCCTCTGAAGCCTCACGTAATCACACACAGCTCCATCGCCGAGCACCACTTCCGTTACCACATTGGTAAAATAAGGGTCATCCGAAAACGAAAAATAACTTTCAATCAGCGTCGCACGGCTCGACCGCCCGAACACGATTAAATTTCTCGGTTGTGACATGACGTTCCCGCGTTCGGAATCGGTCAGGAATACGAGCTCAATCGGCGTCTCAAACTCTTTTCCCTCAGCCATATAAATGAATGTGCCGTCTTGAATTAAAGCCGTATTGAGTGCGGCAAATCCGTTGCGGTCATAGCGGGCACATTGAGCCAGATATTGCTCCAACATTTTGGGCTTCGTCCGAATCGCGTCTTGGATCGTGCCAACGTGAAAAGCACCGGAAAGATCAGAAAGACGAGAAAATTCTTTTGAATACACGCCGTTGACAAAAACCAGCCGATGCCAGCGAAGAGGACAGGTGCTCAATTTTTCAACTTCTTCTTTTTTAATCTTTGGCAATGCTTCGCGAGGCGCCGGTTCAAAATTTGCTTCTTGGATCGCACGGACATTCGTGTACTTCCACTGTTCCTCGCGCGTCGTTGGAAATCCCAACTCACGAAACCGTGCTAAGGCATCTTGACGCAGGGTCTGAACCCAGAACGGATCGCGCGAATCGATTTTTGCGAGAAACGACTCGCAGACAGAAAGATAATGATTCCCTTTCGAGTCTCCCTTTCGTGTGATCGTCTCTTCCCTCGACGCCATCCCAAAAAACCTCCTTACGACTCCATCTCCCCGGCCGATGCCGGTTCCCGGACCCAGTCATAACCCTTTTCCTCAAGCCGGAATGCCAAATCTTTCCCGCCCGACTTCACAATCCGGCCTCCCACCAGGACATGCACGAAATCGGGTGTAATGTAATTGAGGATGCGCTGATAATGAGTGACGATCAGAATGGAGCGTTCCGGCGCCCGGAGATGATTCACACCAGAAGCTACCGTTTTCAAGGCATCAATATCGAGACCGGAGTCGGTTTCATCCAGCACCGCCAGTTTTGGTTCCAGGACAAGCATCTGCAGGATTTCATTTCGTTTTTTCTCGCCGCCTGAAAATCCGGCATTCACTGCCCGATTGCCAAAAGCAGGATCCATGCCCACTAACTTCATTTTTTCCTTAAGGAGTTCAAGAAAATCGGCCGCATCCAATTCTTCTAAACTCCTGTTCGCGCGCCATTCATTCAACGCAGCCCTTAAAAAATAAGCATTTGTCACGCCTGGAATTTCAACCGGATATTGAAAAGCAAGAAATACCCCTTCGCGTGCACGTACTTCAGCTTCCATGTCGAGCAAGTTTTTTCCTTGATAGATAACTTGGCCCTGCGTCACCTCATAGTCCGGATGTCCTGCGACCGCTCGAGCGAGCGTACTTTTCCCTGACCCATTCGGCCCCATGATTGCGTGGACCTCGCCTTTAGAGATTTTGAGATCGATCCCTTTCAAGATTTCGTTTCCGTCAACGTTCACATGCAAATCACAAATTTCTAACATCTTCGCTCATCTCTCTGCACTTGGTGCTGCCGCTATGCCCATTCATCCTTATCCGACGCTACCTTCCAAACTGACCCCGAGCAGTTTCGTTGCCTCCACGGCAAATTCCATCGGCAAGTTCTTGAACACTTCCTTGCAAAACCCATTCACGATCATCGAAACAGCGTTTTCGGCCGAGATGCCACGCTGTTTGCAATAAAAAAGCTGATCTTCACTGATTTTCGAAGTGGATGCCTCATGTTCGACGGAAGCCGTTTTGTTCTTCACCTCGATGTAGGGAAAGGTATTCGCACTGCACCGATCGCCAAGCAAAAGTGAATCGCACTGAGTGTAATTTTTTGCATGTGCCGCATTTGGCAATGCCCGTATCAAACCCCGGTAGGTGTTTCTTCCGTGAGCTGCAGCGATCCCCTTGGAAATCACAGTACTTCTTGTATTCTTTCCGATATGGATCATTTTGGTTCCGGTATCTGCTTGTTGATAATGATTCGTGAGTGCCACAGAATAAAACTCACCAATCGTATGATCGCCTTGTAAGATCACGCTTGGATACTTCCAAGTAATCGCAGAACCCGTTTCTACCTGAGTCCAAGAAATTTTCGAGTGGTCGCCAACACACTTTCCGCGCTTTGTAACGAAGTTGTAAATTCCACCTTTGCCATTTTTGTCGCCCGCGTACCAGTTTTGAATCGTAGAATATTTAATTTGAGCACCTTTGAGTGCGATCAACTCAACCACAGCAGCGTGCAACTGGTTCTTGTCGCGAATCGGCGCCGTACATCCTTCGAGATAACTCACATAACTCCCCTCATCCGCAATAATCAAGGTGCGCTCGAACTGGCCGGTGTCCGCCGTATTGATCCGAAAATAGGTGGAAAGTTCGAGGGGACAGCGAACCCCTTTTGGAATGTAGCAGAAGGATCCGTCGCTAAAGACCGCTGAATTGAGCGTGGCGTAAAAATTATCCGCGTAGGGCACCACGGAGCCCAAATACTTCCGGACCAAATCTTGATGTTCCTCGACCGCCTCCGAAAAAGGACAGAAAATCACGCCTGCTTTTGCCAAAGTTTCCTTAAATGTGGTGGCAACAGAAACGCTGTCGAATACCGCATCGACGGCAACGCCGGCAAGCCGTTTCTGTTCGTCCAGCGGAATCCCCAACTTTTCATAGGTCTTCAGGATTTCTTGGTCGACGTCCTCCAAATTTTTCGGGCCGTCCTTGGCGGGTTTCGGGGCGGAGTAGTAAATGATATCTTGATAATCAATGGGCGGGTAGTGAACGTTCTGCCATCTCGGCTCTTCCATCTGGAGCCAACGGCGGTACGCATTCAGGCGCCGCTCCAGCATAAACTTTGGTTCATTTTTCTTCTTGGAAATGAAGCGAATAATGTCCTCATTCAAGCCGCGCGGCGCGGTGTCCGCTTCCACGTCTGTGACGAATCCGTATTTGTATTCCCGGTCAATGAATGCTCTCGCTTCTTTCATGTCCCGTCACCTCTTTAAGCCAGTAAATTTTTCCCCTGCCTCCCCGTACTTTTCGCCATCATCTCGAGCGTCACAGAATCGTAAAATTGATCCAGGATCTCCTTCGTTCGATTCCAGATCGGACTCAAGCGACACAGATCAAAGTGGGTACAGACAATTTCGTTTCGGGTCTTGGGCAGACAAAACACCTCAAACGTCTGCCCCTCCAAAGCTTCAATGACATCCTTGAACGTAATCTGCGACGCAGGACGCGCCAAGAGGTAACCCCCTTGCTTGCCGTGATGAGACTTGACAATGTTAGCGGTGCGCAATCGGTTCAGAATCTTGGCCACATAGGCTTCCGAAAAGCGCTCCGCTTTCACGATATCCGTAATCGTGACCAAACTCAGCGGGCTCGAGGCGCCATAGCGGGCCACATACATCAAACAGACGAGCCCATATTCGGTTTTTGTCGTAAACCTCATTGGTTCAACTCCTTAAGACAAGTCCACTGAAAGTATACTAAACTTGACTATTTTTGTCCAGTTTAAAAAATAACACTTAATAACAGCTTATTTTCAGGCCGTTCTCGGCAAGGTGTTTAAAGTGGGCCTACGTCAAGATAGGAGAAAATTGGGTGTGCGTCGACCGTAGACTGCAATCCAGGAACACAATACTTACTTCAGAAAATCGAGACGAATTAAGTGAGGGGTCGGGGTGTTTTCCCCACCCCTCATCCCGAGCGAAGCGAGGGATCTCATCAATGAGATCCTTTCGGCTGTTTCCGCCCCGCCACAAATCGCCGGCGGGTCGCCAACGCCTTGTGGCGACAGACAGAGCGGCGGACCCGCCGCGTTTTGTGGCGGGCGGGCCTCAGGATGATCCCACCACCTATTCTTGGCCCAGAGGGCCAATGCGCCTTCGGCGCATGAATAGGTGGTGGGATGAGCCGTCTCTATCTGAAAAAACGGGTTCACGCAAAATTTGAGGCAACCTATAAGGGGAGTTTTGCAGCACTTTTTTTCTGAATCTTCCCCCCCCTCCGTGGGGGAGGATAAAGGTGGGGGGGGATGAATCTTAATGACTCACCCCCCATCTTCATCTTCCCCCGTCCGCCACAAAACGCGGCGAGATTCGTCCACAAAGCGTTTTGGGACGGATTCCGCCAACGCGTTGTGGCGAACAAGGGGGGGAAGAGATTTTGCTTGTGCGCCTCGTCCTGTGTAGGTCAACACTGAATGCGTAAAATTGCCTCAAATTTTGCGTGCACCTGAAAAAAACTCCCCGACCCCTGACACGAAAAAAACGCCCCTTGGAGGATTCTCCGACTGCCTTAACTCATGCACCATGTCAATACCGTCCATGCGGCCTGGCATTCTAATATCGGCAATCACGATATCCGCGTGAAAGTGCTGATTGACGACCAATGCTTCACTCGCCCGATTCGCCGTAGTCACAAGGAATCCTCTCTCGCGAAACACATCTTTAAGGAAAAAGGTAATCTCGGGCTCGTCATCCACAATCAAAAGTCTGGCTTTCGCCGCTTCGCTGAACGACCGATCCGGCTCAGGTTTTTTCAGCGCGTCGTAAACCAGCTGCTCAAGTTCCTGTCGGTAAAACCTTTTTGGCAGATAACCGAAAATATTCATGTCGGGCGTGATTTGACTTCTAAATTCATCGTAATAACCGGTAAGCAATATAATGGGGACATCTTTTTCCGTGGACCGGTATTTTTTGATGAACTCCACGCCGTTGGTGCCCGGCATTTTGAGGTCAAGAATGATAAGATCCGGTTTCAACTCTTTAGCGATGTCGATAGCCCGCTTGGCATCCGTTGCTTCAACCATTTGAAATCCACAGTACCGCAGGGGTTCCCGGATCGCTGCGATCAGTTCCTTATTGTCGTCTATGACGAGAATAATTTCCTTAACCTGCGCCATGGTCTTCCACAGGACTCTTGCCTCGCAATTTTTCCTGATCCGCATGGAGCATCGCCTGATGCGCCATTGCTTTTTCCTTGATTTTTTTCATATAGCTCCTGGCAAACGTGATGGCAGTCATAGCCTTTTCATATGACTCTTTGGTACACTTCTCCAGCGACTCAAGGACCGCCTCTTCAATTTCACCGCTCACAAAAGGCTTAATCAGGAATTTGTCTACCTGATAGGTTTCGATCGCCTCTTTCATGATCTGCTTGTCCTGGTAGGCCGTGATCACGATAAACCGCGGCGGTTTGCTCCACTTTTGCTTCGAGTGCGTATGAAATTCTTTCACGAGATCCATGCCGGATTCACTGCCCAGCCTGACGTCAACGATCACGACGTCCGGGTTTTGTAACTTCACCATATTGAGCCCTTCATTGCCTGAGGTAGCCGTCAACAAAAGATAACCCGGCAAAATCGTGGTAAAGGTTTTTCCGAGTGCCCGCAAAATTTCAATGTCGTCGTCCACGATCAATATTTTCCGCTCGCTCACGAGCTTCCATCCCTGTGCACAATCGGCAAACGAATCACGAATGCGGCGCCTTGGCCCATTTCACTCTTCGCGTCAATCGTTCCTCCGAAATTTTCAATCATCACCTTGCTCTGATACAGACCTGCCCCCGTACCTTTTTCGCCTTTTGTTGTAAAACCATGCACAAAAAGTTTTCCGAGCACCTCCGGAGGAATTCCCTTACCGGTATCGGCAAATTCGAGCCGGACAAAAGCCTTCGAGTCATCCAATTTCGCAGACACCGTAAATTGTCTCGTCAGCTGGTCATTCATGGCGAATGCCGCGTTTTTATACAAATTCAAAACCACCTGGCGAAGCTGCGCAGCATTCCCATTGACCGGGGGAAGGTGCTTATCCACTTTGTCGATAATCTCGATCGGCCGAGCCTCACGGGGTGTAGTTGCTTCAAGTAACGAACGGACCTCTCTAAACAAAGACTTAAAGTCAATCGGCCCGATCGTATCCTGATCCCCTTCGGCTGATTTTCTTAAGGTATCAATCACGAGAAAAATGTGGCTCACGTTTGTTTCGATCGCTTCCGCGACCTCGGACATTGCTAAAAAAGCCTCGTTAAACTCCTGGTGTGCCGATTGATCAAGGGTTCCCTTAATCTTCTCGTACAGACTCAAGAACTTGACATAGACATCGTTTCGCAGACTCTCAGTGCGGAGCCGAATGGGCAGGAGGGGATTTTGAATCTCATGAGAAATGTCCCTGACCAACTTTGCCACAAACTCAACCTTCTCTTGTTTGACCAACTCCTGCTGCATGGTTTCAATCGTGCGGGCGTGACGCTCGGCTTCATCGACGGAATGCATGAGGCTGGTTTGGGCATCATTTAACGCCTGGTTGATCCGGTTCAGTTCCTCGGCACGCTGGGTAGCTTCATCATAGAGGCGGGCATTCTCAAAGGCAATGGAGGATTCCTGGCCAAGCGTGAAGAAGACATCC
>Ga0156289_1029_pt1 | contig 49524 bp, 48 predicted proteins | sample RifCSPlowO2_12_FD_116157 | JGI IMG/M metagenome (GOLD analysis project Ga0156289, IMG submission 116157) | Omnitrophica bacterium RIFCSPLOWO2_12_FULL_50_11
CCAATTACGAAGAAGCAGGCGGCGCGCCGCTGCTAGGAGTTGACAGCGTCGTGATCATTAGCCACGGAATTTCTTCTGCCAAGGCGATCAAGAACGCGATTAGCGTGGCACGCGACTCAGTAGCAGAACGAGTCAACGATCACATCATAGAAGGAATTCAAAACCACTTTGCTTCTGCTCCCAACACCGACCGAGTTTCAAAGGTGAATCCTTAAGATGATTCAGGAACGGGTTGGCATTTTGGGACTCGGCTCATATTTGCCACCAAAGATTTTGACCAATCACGATCTTGAAAAAATTGTCGATACGACGGACGAATGGATTCAGACCCGCACAGGCATCCGCGAACGACGCATCGCCGAAAAGGGGACTGCAACCAGCGATCTCGCCGCGGAAGCCGCGCGAAGAGCATTGAACGATGCAAAACTAGAACCGACAGAAATTGACTTAATTATTTGCGCCACGACTTCTCCGGACATGTTTTTTCCAGCGACGGCGTGTCTCATCCAAAGAAAAATCGAGGCGAAATGTCCGGCATTTGATATTTCAGCAGCTTGCTCTGGTTTTCCCTATGCCCTAGGCGTGTCGAACGGATTGATCCGGGCCGGTACCTACCGACATATTCTCGTGGTCGCTGGAGAAGTGATCTCCGCCTTCCTGAACTGGAAAGACCGCTCCACGTGCGTTTTGTTTGGGGATGGCGCTGGTGCTTGTGTGCTCGGTCCGGCACGCCCCAATGGGAATGTCATTCTTTCCACCTTTTTGGGTTCAGACGGTACTCAGGCAGACTTATTGAAAATACCTGCTGGCGGATCTGCGATTCCGCCGACAAAAGAAAGCATCGAGTCAGGACTTCATTACATCCAAATGGAAGGGTCTGAAGTATTTAAGTCAGCTGTCAGAACAATGGGTGATGCAGTGATTGAGGTCGTCAAAAGAGCGGGACTGAACGTTGAGGACATCGATTGTTTGATTCCTCATCAAGCCAACTTGAGAATTCTTAATGCAGTCGCTGACCGAGTCAATCTTCCGGCTGAAAAGGTTTATGTGAATCTGGATCGTTACGGAAATATGTCCGCCGCGTCGACCGCAGTCGCTCTCGATGAAGCGGCGAGCAATGGAGCGATTCACAAAGGATCCCTTGTCGTTTTAGTCGCGTTCGGAAGCGGTTTTACGTGGGCCGCAACCGCTATCCGCTGGTAAAGCGCGCCTCTGATGAAAAAAATTGGTTTTTTATTTCCAGGTCAGGGCGCTCAAACGGTAGGAATGGGCCGTGACTTATATGAGGCGAATCGAGAAGCTCGGGGCGTTTTTGACCAAGCGGACAAGCAACTCGGCTTTTCCCTTACGAACCTTTGTTTTCAAGGACCAGATGAAGAACTAAAGCGAACGGTTCACGCCCAAACTGCGATTTTTGTTACCAGTCTGGCTGCCGTTTCTGCGCTTCGTGTGTTGGCCCCAGACATAAATCCCACGATCGCCTGTGGTTTAAGCCTTGGCGAGTTTACTGCTCTTGTCGCTCTCGACTCGATCACGTTCGAATCCGGGCTTCGTCTGGTCGAACAACGGGCGCAGCTCATGGAAGACGCATGCCAAAAGAAACCTGGCACGATGGCATCGATCATCGGGCTTCCGCAAGGCGATGTCCAAACGATTTGTGAAGAAACCGGAGCAGAACTCGCCAACGTCAACAGTAGAGAGCAGCTGGTCATCTCGGGAGGCATCGAAGCAATAAAAAACGCATGCGAACTGGCTGCTCGCAAGGGAGCTAAGAGAGTGATTCGTCTTAACGTAGGAGGCGCATTTCATTCCTCACTGATGAAAGAGGCCCAGAAGGGACTAGAAATAGCACTTGCGCAAACTAAAATTTCCAAGCCGAAGGGAAGGTTTATCCCGAACGTGACTGGGACTCCGGTCTCAAAGCCGGAAGAAATTCGCTCCTTATTGGCGAAACAGTTAACGAGTCCTGTTCAGTGGCTTAAAACGATGGAAGCGGTGGTCCAAATGGGAGTGACGGAATTTTTTGAGATCGGCCCCGGCCGTGTCTTGACAGGCCTCGCTAAAAAAATTAATCAGGATTTAATCGTCGATCATATAGGGACGAAAGAAGAGCTCGAGCAGTGGACTCGCTGTCAAAGCGCAGGGAATTAGATGATTCTTAAAAACCAAGTGGCCATCATTACAGGAGCAAGCAGAGGAATCGGTAAAGAAATCGCGCTCACTTTCGCAAAAGAAGGCGCACGGGTAGTTCTTTGTGCCACGAATCGAGAACGTTTAAGCCAAGCTGCGCAGCAAATTGAAACAGAAAGCGGTGTCAAACCACTTTTTTTTACATTTGATATTCGCGAGGCGAAAGAAATGTCCGAAGTTGTCAAAAAAACGCTTGACACACATACGCGCATCGATATACTCGTCAACAATGCGGGGATAACGCGTGATCAATTGCTCGTGATGATGCCCGAAGAAGATTGGGACGCCGTTCTTTGTGTTAATCTGAAAAGTGTTTTTTTGTTCACGAAAGCGGTTGCGAAAGCAATGATTCGGCAGCGGAGCGGCCGAATCATTAACGTAAGTTCCGTCATTGGAATCACCGGAAACGCAGGCCAAGCAAATTACGCAGCTTCCAAAGGTGGGATCATTGCGTTCACCAAATCGGCTGCTCAGGAACTGGGGAAGCGGAATATTACGGTGAACGCTATCGCGCCAGGTTTTATCGAGACAGATATGACCGCACCGCTTGAGAATCAAGCGAAGGAAGACGTAAGAAAACGAATCCCGCTTGGTCGACTGGGCGTGCCAAATGATGTTGCACAAGTTGCCCTGTTTTTGGCTTCGAAGCAGTCGAGTTACATCACCGGTCAGGTAATTCGTGTTGATGGCGGAATCAATATGTAATCGAATGAAGGAGGAACGAGAATGGCCGTGCAAGACAAAATTACTGAGATCATCGTCGAGCAATTGGGCGTAAAAGCTGAGGAAGTCACGCCGGAAGCGTCTTTTGTGGACGACTTGGGTGCTGACTCGCTCGATACGGTCGAGCTGGTCATGGCACTTGAAGAAGAATTTGGAATCGAGATTCCCGACGAAGATGCTGAAAAGATTCAAACCGTCGGGGATGCCATCAAGTACATCGAAGAAAAATGCGCTGCCAAGTAAGGCGCATTTTTCATGAGCCTTTCGTTTTCTCAGTTCCTTAACCTGCATGATCGTACGCCGAGTTGTCGTAACGGGACTTGGTTGTATCTCACCTGTCGGTAACACTACAAAAGAATCGTGGGAAGCGGTTCTCGCTGGAAGAAGCGGAACTTCAAGAGCCACTCAAATTGACACCCACCATTTCGCATCAAAAGTCGCCGCTGAAGTAAAAGGTTTCGAACCAACCAAGTATCTTCCCCCAAAACAATTAAAAAAAACAAGCCGTTTCGTGCAATTTGCTGTCGCCGGGAGTCAAATGGCGATCAAAGATGCGGCCTTGAATCTATCGGCTGAAGAGGCTTATCGTTGTGGCGTCTTAATCGGGTCCGGAATTGGCGGTCTCCAAACCATTGAAGAGCAACACAAAATCCTTCTGGAAAAAGGGCCGGATCGGATTTCGCCTTTTCTGATTCCTATGCTCATTGTCAACATGGCACCCGGACAGGTTGCGATACAGTTTGGCCTTAAAGGACCCAATAATTGCGTGGCGACAGCATGTGCCACTGGTTCTCACGCGATCGGTGATGCCTCTAAAATCATCCAGCGGGGTGAAGCAGAGATCATGTTGGCTGGTGGAACCGAAGCCTGTATTACACTTCTTGGTTTTGGCGGCTTCGATGCAATGAAAGCTCTCTCGACCCATAATGACGAGCCATCCAAAGCATCACGTCCTTTTGACAAAACGCGAGACGGATTCGTCATGGGTGAAGGGTGTGGCGTTGTTGTTTTGGAAGAGCTCGGACATGCCATCAAGCGGAACGCCAGGATTTACTGCGAGATGGCCGGATATGGAATGACGTCGGACGCGATGCATATGACCGCCCCGGATCCTGAGGGTAAAGGAGCAGCACGGTGCATGGAACTTGCGATGAAAGACGCACAGGTAAGGCCGGATGAAGTTGATTACATTAACGCCCACGGGACGAGCACGCCGCTCAACGACAAAGTGGAAACGCTGTCAATCAAAAAAGCGTTTACAGAACCAATCGCGAAGCGACTCATGGTAAGCTCGACCAAGTCCCACACCGGCCACCTTTTAGGAGCTGCCGGCGGTGTTGAAGCGATTTTTACAGCCTTAGCGATCTACAACAGCATAGCACCTCCCACAATCAATTATAAGCATCCAGATCCTGATTGTGATTTGGATTATGTTCCAAACGAAGCTCGAAAGGCCGAGATCCGTGTTGCGTTATCGAATTCCTTAGGTTTCGGCGGACACAACGCAACGATCTGTTTCAAAAAGTTTGAAGGCTAGATCCTAATCCGTCACCGCTTTTTCTTCTTCCTACGCAGCTGACTGAACTTCGCTTGATTTCCACAGGGAGATGCGTGCTATTAAGTGTTAAGATTCTATCCGCGTGTGACGATATTCTAAGGAGCCATTTCCTAGAAGGTAAACCACATGTATCTGAAAAAAGTAGAGCTCTGCGGATTCAAGTCCTTCGCCGATAGAACGATGGTCGGCTTCGAAGCGGGTGTCACCTGCATTGTAGGACCGAATGGCTGCGGAAAGAGCAACATTTCGGATGCCGTCCGCTGGGTGTTAGGTGAACGAAGTGCTAAGTTGCTCCGCGGCTCCTCGATGGAAGATGTCATTTTCTCCGGAACCGACCTCCGAAAACCACTCAATCTTGCCGAAGTATCTCTCACCATGGACAATTCCGACCACAAACTGCCCATCGACTACGAAGAAGTGGTCATTACGAGACGTCTTTACCGTTCCGGTGAGAGTGAATACTTGATCAATCGAACCACGTGCCGCTTACGAGACATCATGGATCTAATCCTAGACACAGGAATCGGTTCAAATTCCTATTCGATGATTGAACAGGGGAGAATCGATTACATTTTGAACGCACAAGCAGATGAGCGCCGGCAGCTCATCGAAGAAGCCGCCGGGATCTCAAAGTACAAGGTGAAGAAAGAAGAAGCGCTCCGAAAGCTGGAACGAACCGAACAAAATCTGCTCCGATTGAATGACATTATCAGCGAAGCAGAGCGAAACATTCGCTATGCTGAGCGCCAAGCCAAACGGGCCGAACGTTACAAAACGCAGCTCGAACGGCTCAAGGAACTGGAGATCAGAAAAGCCTTTTTTGAACTCCGGAACCAGAACAAAGTGCTCAACGAACTCACCGAAAAAAAATCGGAACGTGAGTCTGCCTTAGGTCGTCTTGAACAAGAGAGAACTCAATCCCAAGACAAGCTGCGTATGGAAGAAACCTCCTTTCAAGAATTGGAGCAATCTTTTCTTCAGGCAGAACAGGCACGCTCCGAAGCCAAGCAGGAGTTAGCGGCTCTCGAACAAGAAGAACGCTTTGCCTACGAACGGCTGGAAGCGTTGAAACTCGCATCCGAACGCGCGCTGGGAGAGATTGATTCCTTGAATCGGAGCATCGCACGATTACAGCAAGAAGCGAACGAGAAGCGAAAACTACAAAACGATTTGGGCAAGCGGCTGTCCGAGCTTAAGGAGGAAAAAGAAGTGAAGCGTCGTGAACTTGAGTCTCCTCTCGCGACGCGCACGATTCAAACGACGGAGATCCAAACACAAGAAACGACTCTGTTTGACATATCGCATCGTCTTTCGGAATCAAGGAATACTCTGAATCGTATCCGGTTGGATCGTGCGACGACGGACCAGACCCGCACTTCCTTAGAAGAATCCCGTCAAAAATCATTGAAGGTGAAAGAGGCTCTCTTGGAGAAACGGAATTCTGCGATCAAACGGAGAAGCAGTGACGAAATAAGTCGAGCAGCTCTTCAGGAAAACTTGGAGCAGCTCCTACGAGCCCAAACAGAAATGAGCCAACACCGGCACGCTTTGGCCACCCGGCGCGATCAACTACATCAGGAACGGTCTGCGCTCAACAATCAGATCATTGTACTCCAGAAGCTTAACGCATCCAATGGAGCCGATCCCCAACTGATCGTGAAGCAATTTGCTCGCCAAAACGGATCTCAAACAATAAAGGCGCTTTTGGATCTCATCGAAATCGAACCTGGATATGAAATGGCAGTTGAAGCAATCCTAGCCTCATCGTTAAAAGCAGTCGTAGCAGAAGACATGGCTACGGCGGTAAGTTTGCTGACACAAGTGGAACAGAAACATACGAAACCGACAACGATTCTGATCCGGGACCGGGCGCTGTTAAATGGTGCCATGAAGAACGATCCCGAAGCCGAAGCGCATCCGGCAGTTCATTCGAGGCTTTGGGACGTCGTCCGGATCCAGCCGGGTTACGAAGGAATCTTCACCCAGTTGCTCGGCAATACCTATGTGATCGACGAAATTAATTCAAAGAATGCGGTCGCGCTTGCGGAACTGACCCAACGAAACCGATTGGTCACACAGTCCGGCTCGATCTTCGGTCCTAAGTTCCAAATTACGCTTGCAAATGGAAGCTCGGCAACTGATGCAGGGGTCCTCGTCCGAAAGCGCAAGCTTGAACAATTAAACGCCGCGGTGACGCAAGTAACGGCTCAACTAGACTCCCTCCAATCGGAAACCGGAAATCTCGAGATAACATGGAATGAAGCAAACCAAAAGGAAGCGAAATTGAGGGACGACATACGTTGTCTTGATATCGCGCTTGAACGAGCCGATGGTGTCTTATTTGAACTGAACGACCAGTTCAACCATGTCTCCGAAGAGCTTGAAGTGATCCAAAAAGAAAATCTGGAAGTCGATCGCCAGCTTGCGACTTTAGGACGCGACGAGCAATCTTCACTCGATCAGGTTGAAGCTTTAGAGAAAGGCGAGCAACAAACCCGCAGCCTCATGGAACAGCTCAGAAAGAGCGAGGAGTCGCAAAAACAAGAGCAAGCGCGGCTCGAACAAGAACTCGCTCAAATCGATAACAAACTTGAACTTGTAGTCGAAAAAGGCAAGGATAATACCGACACCCTCAAGCTCCTTGAGGAGCAACTTCTCCATGGAGAGGAACGCAAAAGATCACTTGACGAAGATCGCGACAATGCGTTTCATCAAATCGCAGGATGGACCGCTAAGATCGAATGGATGAAGCAAAAGAAAAGCGAATTCCAACACGAAGTGCTCCAACGCTCTGTAGTTGCCGAACAGTTGCAACAAAAAAGAAGTGAACAGATCCAAGGGCGTCATCACCTGTATGAACAAAACCAAGAACTGGCGAAAACCATTGACACGGAAAAACAAGCGCTTCATGAATTGAATCTCGAGGAAATGGAACTCCACCATCAAAAAAATTCCACGTGTCAGGAACTCCAGAATCGCTACAGGATAACTATTCAGAAGCTAAATGAAGCGGATTACCACGTCAGCCAGGAAGCATTTGAATCCATCCAACCGGAACTTGAAGAGTTGCGTCAAAAAGTTGAAGGCGCGGATCCTGTCAATCTGCTGGCGATCGAAGAGTACGAGCAATTGAAACAGAGATTCGAGTTCTTAGATGGCCAAAGGCGTGACCTGGAACGAGCCAAGGAATCGCTCCTAGAAGCAATTCGGCAAATTAATCATACGACCAAAAAATTGTTCGATGAGACGTTATCAAAAGTCCGGGAAGCATTCCGGATATATTTTCAAAGGCTCTTCGGCGGCGGAAATTCGGATTTAATTTTAGTCGACGAAACTCATCCGCTCGATTCCGGTCTTGATATTGTTGCGCGTCCTCCGGGAAAAAAATTACAGCACATCAGTCTCCTGTCGGGCGGTGAAAAGGCGCTCACGGCCATTGCGCTTCTGTTCGGCTTATTTTCGGTACGTCCCTCACCTTTTTGCATTTTCGATGAAGTCGACGCCTCACTAGACGAAGCCAACAATGACCGATTTCTCGATGTCCTTAGATCATTTGTAGGACACACACAAGTCATCCTCATCACGCACGGCCGAAAAACGATCGGAATCGCGAATGCGCTTTACGGTGTTACGATGCAGGAGCCTGGAATTTCAACGATGGTATCGGTTCGGCTGTCGAGTTCGAATGATTCAATTGACCACGAAGACCCAAACTTAAAAACAGAACTCAACCAAGTCCTCAACTAAAAGAACGATGTGAACTTACCCAATTACATCACCATCTTCCGTATTTTCCTTGTCCCGTTGTTCCTCGCGTTCCTTACATACTATGATGAGTCCCGCCCCATATTTCGAGCATGGGCTCTTGCTGTCTTTGTGATTGCGATCCTCACGGATGCGCTCGACGGGATAATCGCGCGTCGCTTGCATCAACGAACCAAGTTAGGCACCCTCCTTGATCCACTGGCGGATAAAGTGTTATTGCTCTCCGGTTTTCTCGGAATTACGTTCTCGCAATCCTTTACGATCAAACCTCCTGTTTGGATTGTGATCATCATTGTCTTTCGTGACTTATTCCTCATCGGAGGACTGATGAGCATCTTCCTGACGATCACCCGTCTTCCTATTTCGCCAAACCTTCTGGGAAAGGTTACTACATTCTGTCAGATGGTCACTCTTATTTTCCTCCTGGCTGACTGGCCATACGCCTCCATCATTTGGTCGCTTACCGCCGCTGTCACGATTGCATCAGCGATCTCTTATCTCATGAGAGGGCTTCGGCTCCTTAACCACCACAAGGTAAGAAGCCAAGTTTTCACTTAGAGAATAGGTGTCTATGTAGATGACTCGCCTCGCTGATCTTTAAGCTTTCCTTAGAATGAGGAGGCATCCGGCGAAGGAATAATTTGGCCGCGCGGCCAAATTATTGAAAGTGCGAATTAGGAGGCTTTTCTACGAATGCTTTCAGGGAGGTTTTGCTGAAAATTAGTGCTTGACAGATCCCAGATTGTGGTTAACAATCTGATCCACCATTCCAAAATTTCCTACCCGTCCCACACAACGCTAAAGGATTTCTCAAAAATGGAAAACCAAGTGGTCCACCGGTTTCCTCGCCGGCAAGATGAGGAAGTGTACGTCACGCTTCGGGAGTTTAAGAATAGACACTACCTAGACGTTCGTATCTTCTTCCAACCCAAGGATGGTGGCGAAATGCGAGCCACCAGGAAGGGGTTGACGCTCGAAGTGGAGCTGCTACCAGAACTTAAAAAGGGAATCCTAGCCTTAGAAAAAAAGGCTTCGACCTTGGAAACAGTAGCAGTCTAACGAACAGATTAAAGCCCTGTCATCACGTAGGACAGGTCAACCCTGTCCTACGATAGGGGCCAATGAATGCTGGGGCGTATCCCGCTTGATGCAGTGCCTTGATGTCCGTCATTGCGAGGCAGTATCCCAGGAGTTGCCGAAGCAATCTCGCGGGCTCGGGACAGGTTCCCCAATCTCAGAACGTAGATTGCTTCGACCATGCTTTGGTACGCCGTCTCACAATGACGACTTTATGAAGTGGTATCCGCCCTGAATCCTGGTTCTTCTTTACAAAAAAGGGCTAAGTCTGTATACTTAAACATGTTACAAAAGGAGATAGAAATGCCAACTAAGAAACGCGCCGCCGCCAAAGAAGAGCAGAAGGAAAAAATCGTCGACAAAATCTCCCAAGAAAAGCAAAGAGCACTCAACCTTACGCTTCAGCAGATTGAAAAACAGTTCGGAAAGGGTGCCATTATGACACTATCTGAGGAGCGGATGGGAGAAGTAAGCGTTATTCCGACAGGAGCGCTTTCCACAGACCTTGCCACAGGCATTGGTGGCGTCCCAAGGGGACGCATTGTTGAAATTTTTGGTCCCGAAGGAAGTGGTAAAACAACCTTAACCTTAAGTATCGCGGCGCAAGTCCAAAAAACCGGGGGAGTTGCTGCTTTTATCGATGCTGAACACGCTTTAGACCCTACCTATGCACAAAAAATCGGCGTGCGGCTGGATGACCTGCTCATTTCTCAGCCAGATTCTGGCGAGCAAGCCCTACAAATCGTGGAACTGCTCGTACGTTCCAATGCGCTTGATCTTATTGTCGTCGATTCAGTAGCAGCACTCACACCGCGCGCAGAGATTGAAGGTGAAATGGGTGATGCCCAAATGGGCTTACAAGCCCGCCTCATGTCTCAAGCACTTAGGAAGCTGACTGCGATCACGAACCGCTCCAAAACTTGCATCGTATTTATCAACCAATTGCGACAGAAAATTGGTGTTATGTTCGGGAATCCGGAAACAACGCCGGGCGGCAAGGCGCTGAAATTCTATTCTTCGATGCGGATCGACATCCGTCGAATCGGTTCCATCAAAAAGGGTGATGAAGTCATCGGAAACCGCGTTCGGATGAAAGTCGTGAAAAACAAGTGCGCCGCACCTTTTAAACAAGCGGAATTTGACATCATGTTCGACGAGGGCATTTCGCGGTCCTCCAGTGTGATCGATCTCGCTCTTGAGCATCACATTATCGAGAAATCTGGTTCCTGGGTCACCTACAACAATGAAAAGATGGGGCAGGGTCGCGAAGGGGTTCGATACTTTCTTAAAGAAAACCCACAGTTGCTGGACGAAATAGAGGCCAAGGTAAAAGACCAAATCCTGCGAGGAGGTAAATCCGGAGACGCCGAACCCGCACGAGAATCCGAAGTTGCCTCCGGAACAGAAGTGTAAAGTCCACTCGATGTCCACTCCTGGTAGGAAAAGAGGCCAGGGTGTGGAGGGGGACGAAATCAAATTCGCACGGCGGGTGAGAATCCGCCGTATTTTTTTAATGGACCAAAATAGCAATGAAGAAGCTCAATTTAAGCAAGGATATTTGTATGCCGTGCGGCTTCTTACCGCAAGTAAGAAAAGCTCTGCAGAACTGCTCAACCGGCTTGAACGTAAAGGGTATGAATCCAACGTTGCACAACAAATTGTACAGAAATTAAAATCGCAGAAAGTGCTTCACGACCAGAAACTCGTCCAAGATACAATTCAGTGGGCGCAAGAGACAAAACACCTTGGGCGAAATCGTCTCATCCAAGAGTTTAAGAAACGGGGTATTGAGCGAGCCCTGATTGACGAAGCGCTGAAGGCTTTGCCGCAGGCCAAAGAGCGTGAGCTGGCTCAAAATCTTGCTTACGAACGATGGGGACAATTAGGCAAGCTCGATTTCAAAAAGAGAACAAAACGCGTTTACAACTATCTGGTGAGCCGCGGCTTTGATTTTGAACTGTCGCGAGAAATTGTGATTGCTCTCAAAGGTGCGCACGATGACAACGCCTGAACTGAGACAGCGGTTTTTAGATTTTTTTAAGCGGAAAGGCCATCAGGTTGTCAAAAGCGATTCATTAATTCCGGCCAACGACCCGACGCTCCTATTTACGGGGGCAGGAATGAATCAGTTTAAGGATTACTTTCTTGGGGTGAAGAATGACCTAAAACGTGCGGCCTCTTCACAGAAATGTCTCAGAACAGGAGACCTAGACTTGGTCGGCAAAACACCTTATCACCACACTTTTTTTGAGATGCTTGGTAACTTTTCTTTTGGGGATTACTTCAAACAGGAAGCAATCGAGTGGGCTTGGGAATTTCTTACGGAAGAGCTGAAGATAAGGAGAAATCGTCTTTATGTAAGTGTCCATGAAAAAGACGAAGAAGCGCTTCGCATTTGGTCCAAAAAGATCGGGATTCCAAAAGGGTTGATTGCCAGATTAGGAGATCACGCGAACTTCTGGCCGGCCGACGCCCCACAACTCGGTCCGAATGGTCCTTGCGGCCCTTGCTCTGAGATTTTCATCGATCAAGGTGAGGGTTACCCCGGAAGCCGCCGCCATCGATTTTGGGCGGATGACCCGTCTGGGCGCTTTGCAGAAGTCTGGAACCTGGTGTTCACTCAATACGAGCGGGAAGCAAGTGGGCGGCTCGTACCTCTTAAGACACAAAATATTGATACAGGTATGGGACTTGAACGCCTTGCTTGCACCCTGCAGCGCAAACGGACGAACTTTGAGATCGATCTGTTTGATCCTCTCGTGAAGCATTTAATGAAAAGAGCGCCAAGAAATACGAAGATAGACTCCAGTCATCTGTACGCCATTGTGGATCATGTGCGCGCCTCGGTGGTGGCGATTTGCGACGGTGCTCATCCCTCAAACGAAAGCCGTGGTTATGTCATTCGGAAGTTACTTCGCCGTGCGATATGGAAAGGCCGGGTTTCAAAACTCAAGTTCCCGTTGCTTCCGCCCATGATTCCGATCGTGATCGAGACATTGGCAGACGAATATCCAGAGCTGCGACAAGCGGAAAGAAGCGCGATCCAAACCGTACGCTCCGAAGAAGAACGCTTTCAAGACACACTCGACAGCGGCCTCTCCGTCGTCTCAGAACTAATTCGTAAGGCAAAAAAGCGAAAGGAAAAAGTGCTCTCAGGGGAAGAGGTGTTCCAATTGTATGATACGTTTGGTTTTCCCGACGAACTCACACGAACGATCGCCAGAGAAGAGGGGGTTACCATCGACGAAAAAGGTTTCTTATCTCTTCTCGAAGCACAACGGCAACGAGCGAAAGAGTCGAGCAAACTTCAAGCGACCATTTTTGCTACCTCGAAGATGAACGAAGACTTCCCGAAGTCGTGGCCATCAAAGTTCCTGGGTTATGAAACCCTGGAGGCCGAAAGTTGTGTTCAGTGGTCGAAGGTCTCCGATCAAGAGGGTATCGTGGTGCTCGATCAAACACCGTTTTATCCAGAAGGTGGAGGCCAAGTGGGTGATACGGGGTTTTTGGAAGGTGACCGCTTTAAGTTCCGAGTTAAAGACACCCAAAAAAAAGAAGGGGTCATTTTACACCACGGTGCAGCTCTGAAAGGGCAACCTAAGGTGAACGACAAATGCCGTGCGGTGGTCGATCGAAAAAGGCGTGAAGCAACGAAGCGAAACCACACGGCCACTCATTTGCTTCAGTCCGCGTTGAGGACTGCTTTGGGCGCACATATACGCCAGGTTGGCTCGCTCGTCAATCCCGACAAACTCAGATTTGACTTCACTCATGGCAAACCATTAACTGAAGATGAGATCCGGCGCACCGAGGAGTGGGTCAATCAAGCCATTCTCGATTGCGTGTCGGTTGAACCGAGGCAGGAACGATATGAGGACGCCGTCAAAGCAGGCGCTCTCGCATTCTTTGGGGATAAATATACAGAAAGGGTTCGCACGATTAACATCACAGGCCGAAGCAAAGAACTATGCGGCGGAACGCATTGCCACAACACAGGTGAAATCGGCGGCTTTGTTATCACAAGTGAAACATCGATCGGAAGCGGTACGCGCCGTATCGAAGCGATCACAGGACTCAATACGATTGAATACCTGCGATCACTCCAGCAACAGATTCGTCAAGCTTCCTTGGCATTAAAGGTCGTGCCCGAACGGCTCACGGAGCGGGTTGAAAAACTGTGCAAAAGAGTGCGCGAGTTTGAACGGTCTGGTGAATCAGGAACCCGTACGTTAGGACACACGATCGATCCAGATCAAGCGATCCGCTCAGCTCAAAAGATCGGCTCCCTCCAACTGATCTGCGACACCGTCTCACAAGTTACGTTGCCCAATTTACGAAACTTGGCGGATCAAATACGAACGAAGGCGAAGAGATCTGTCCTAGCGCTCTTTTCAAAGCAAGATTCTAAAGTTCATATCGTCATCGCTTTGACAGACGATCTCCTGACAACAAAACTCGATGCCAAAGTGCTCGCGCAAGCAGCAGCACTCAATTTAGAGGGAAGCGCTGGAGGCCGAAAAGACCTGGCACAGGGCGGGGGACGAAAGGCAGATGGAATTGAGCAAGCAGTTGAGACATTGGTCAAACTCATTCGCAAGACTGTGAACTAGGTCCGAGCACGGCAAAGCAGAAGGGCAAAAAAGGTGTATGAAAAATTTTGAGTCGAGGTACTAGAAATGCCGCTTGTCCATTGGGATAAACAATCGTCTAAACGCTTGAATCGATCTTGTGGTTACCAAGTAGACAAAAATCTGTCTAAAAAAGTGGCCAAGATCCTCCAGGACGTTCGACTCCATGGCGACAGAGCGCTCCTAAGATATACTCGTGCGTTTGACGGGATCGAACTTACGATGAAACGTATTGCGGTAAACGAAGGAGATATTAATCGTGCCTTTGAACGCATCAAATTCGAGTTTGTGCCATTGCTGAAACAAATTCGTGACAATGTGACTGCCTATTACCAAGCCGAATTACAAAAATCTTTTTCCATCGATGGCAAAGACGGGATCGTCCTGGGCAAGCAGTATCGTCCTTTGGATCGAGTGGGAATTTACATCCCGGGAGGAACAGCACCCCTCGTTTCCACGGTCTATATGACCGTCATCCCAGCAACGGTCGCTGGGGTGAAAGAAATTGTCATCACAACGCCGCCAAGTCGCGAAACCGGTGAAATCGATCCCCATATTCTTGCCGTGGCGAATCTGCTTGGTGTCAAGAAGATTTACCGAATTGGAGGCGCTCAGGCCGTCGCAGCGCTTGCGTTTGGAACCCGTACGATTCCGAAAGTTGATAAAATCGTAGGACCTGGGAATCAATATGTCACCGAAGCCAAGCGTCAGGTCTTTGGTTATGTGGACATTGACATGGTAGCAGGTCCAAGCGAAGTTGCAATTCTGGCTGATGGCGACGCCGACCCTAACTATGTCACCTGTGATCTGCTCGCACAGACCGAACATTTCAGCGGTATTTCATTCCTGATTACGAATTCGAAAAAATTAGCAGAGCTCATTCAAAAACGTGTGGACAACTGTACGATTATCCTCGTCAAAAACCTAAACGAGGGCTGTGAGGTAGTCGATGAAATTGCGCCGGAACATCTTGAGATCATGACGGCCAAACCCGAACATTGGATGAAACAGATTTCGCACGCAGGCGCTATTTTTCTGGGGCCTTACTCACCAGCAGTCATCGGAGACTATCTTGCGGGGCCAAGTCACGTGCTCCCGACAGGCGGAACAGCACGTTACTTTTCACCTTTAAGTGCGGCTTCCTTTATTAAAGGCACGCAGATCATCAGTTACACGAAGGAATCACTCAAGAGGACCCGTGAGCCGATCCGAAAATTAACTGATATGGAAGGTCTTATTCTTCACCGCATCTCTTTGGAATCACGATTTATTCAGTCCCCTACGGAAAACAAGTAGAAAAGACCATCATTACGGCCTCTTGTTCTTACGCGGGTCGAGCTCAAAGTTGTCACACGTTCGGAGGAGGAGTCATTCATGCCAAGTCGAAAACGTTCGGCCACGGTCCGCCGAAATACACAAGAGACGCAAATCCGGTTAACGCTGGTGGTAGATGGGAAGGGATCCGCGAATGTCAAAACAGGTATCCCATTTTTAGACCATATGCTCGTGAGCCTGGCAAAACATGGTCTTTTCGATCTCAACCTGTCTGCCCAGGGCGATCTCCACGTTGACATTCACCATACGAATGAAGACGCAGGAATCGTTCTCGGCCAAGCATTTACACAAGCACTCGGATCAAAACAGGGGATTCGGAGGTTTGGTTTTTTCAGCGTCCCCATGGACGAAGCGCTTGTCCGCGCCAGTCTCGATTTTTCTGGGCGCCCTTCTTTCCTCGTCCTAAAAAATAGAGGGGTGAAATTTTCCCGCTTAGAGACTTATTCTTTTCATGATGCGACAGAATTCCTGCGCGCGTTCACGATCCAAGCGAAAGCGAATTTAACGGTCGAAGTCGTTAACGGTGAAGATTCGCACCACATCATTGAAGCAACATTCAAGGCGGTAGCCAAAGCGCTCGATATGGCGACGCAAGTCGATGAGCGTGTAAAAGGAATTCCCTCAACGAAGGGAGTTCTGTAACTCAAAAAAACTCGATGTTTCAATTTTGACAGGATATGGAACACATCGGTGTGATTGATTACGGCATGGGAAACCTCCGGAGCGTCAGTAAGGCAATCGAACACCTCGGACGAACGGTGTATGTCGGCAGTAATGCCAGAAAATTATCGCGTGTTCGGAAATTGATCCTGCCTGGCGTAGGTGCTTTTGGCGATGCCATTCGTGAGTTAAAGAAACTGAAGTTAATTTCGCTCCTTCGCGAGGCTGTGGAGCGCGGAATACCTCTTCTCGGCATATGCCTTGGCTTGCAGTTGTTTTTTGAGCGAAGCGAAGAAAGCCCGCACGTCCAAGGCCTGGGCATCTGGAGAGGCTCTGTGGTCAGATTGAAGCCGTCATCTCAGGCGACCTACAAGGTCCCGCATATGGGATGGAACCAGGTCCATCTCAAGCAACGCTCGTGGATGGTTTCGAACGTCAAGGACAAGTCCCATTTTTATTTCGTCCATTCTTATTACGCGCGGCCGAAAGACAGAAATCTGATCGTAGGGGTTGCCGATTATGGGATACAGATTCCGGCAATTCTCGCTTCAGCCACTGTGTGTGCCGTTCAATTTCATCCAGAAAAAAGCCAGCACGCCGGTCTTCAAATCTTGAAAAATTTCATCCATAGGCCCTGATGCTCATCATTCCCGCAATCGATTTACAAGACGGGCGTGTGGTACGGCTCTGGCAGGGTCGCTTCCACCTAGAAACGACTTATTCCGAGTCTCCGGCTGACATCATGTCCCTTTGGCAACGCGAGGGGGCACAGCTCGTTCATGTCATCGATCTCGACGGAGCCCGGGTGGGTGTTCCCAGAAATATGGCGGCTTTGAAGGAGATTCTGGATGTCGCTCAAGTGCCTGTTCAGTTCGGTGGCGGATTGCGCGAACTGAAAACCGTTGAGGCCGTTTTGGAAGCAGGAGTCTCGCGCGCTGTCATCGGTACCCAAGCATTTGAGGAACCGCTCATGAACCGGTTGATCGAAAAATTCAGAGAACGCATTGCCGTTGCACTCGATGTCCGAGACGGCAGAATCCAAACCCACGGTTGGCAGTCCCAATCGGAAGACTGGACGCCAAAAACATTCTGCCGAATATTGGGGGAGAGCGGCGTAAAAACCGTGATTGTTACGGATACGTCTCGAGACGGAACACTCGACGGTCCAAACTTTGATCTTTTGAACCAAGTGCTTGAGGCAGAGACCATGGAGGTCATTATTTCAGGTGGAATCGCCAACTTGTCAGACTTGGAAAAGTTAGCACAGATTGCCAATGAATATTTTGTTGGAGCGATCGTCGGAAGAGCACTTTATGAACACAAATTTAAACTTTCGGAAGCGATTCAACAGTTCCAGGGCGGTGCCTTATGAACACAAGTTTGATTCGACGTCTGATGGAAGAACGTGAGTGGTCATGGCCTGCGATTGGAATTGTAACGATCCTGGTCGGCCTCGTACTCCGCAGTTTTTTTCTCTCTCGTATCTTACGGCAAATTAAGGCGAGCAATCGACAATGGTACAAACGGACACAAACCTACTACGAGGGCCGGGCGCTCCTCGGGTGGATTTTCTTCGGCTTGTTTGTTGGTGGTTCCATGCTTTTGTGGCGATTCGAAAGTTTCTTCCTCAAATACCTAGATGTGTGGCTTTGCTGGATCATCCTCGGAACCTGTCTTGTCATTTCGCTCTTGCTGCACATTTGCGCCTATGCGCAGTCTATGGTCGACGCGATTCGAGACCAGGGCGTCTTAGATAAGGAACATTAAAAGAATGCTCACACGTCGGGTCATTCCATGCCTCGATGTCAATAAAGGACGCGTCGTAAAAGGTGTAAACTTTGTAAATCATAGAGACGCGGGCGATCCCGTTCAATGCGCCAAAGCTTATGATCGATCGGGCGCGGACGAGCTCGTATTCCTCGATATCACTGCCTCTTATGATGCGCGTCCGATTACCTTGAGGATGGTCGAGCAAGTAGCGGAATCGATCTATATCCCGTTCACGGTAGGTGGTGGTATTCGATCGCTCGAAGACATCCGCGCTCTCTTGAAGGCGGGCTGCGACAAAGTTTCACTGAACACAAGTGCGGTAGAAAACCCAAACCTGGTCAAACGCGCGGGCAGCCGCTTTGGATGTCAATGTATTGTCGTCGCCATCGACGCAAAGCAGGCAACGGCTCATAGTTGGCGTGTTTACACACACGGCGGTCGCAAACCCACCCAGTGGGATGCCATCCGGTGGGCGAAGCACGTTGCCGAGTTAGGCGCAGGTGAAATCCTTTTGACCAGTATGGACCGAGATGGAACGAAACATGGTTATGATCTCGATTTGACGCGATCGGTTTCAGATGCTGTCTCCATTCCGGTGATCGCTTCTGGAGGCGCCGGGACACTCGAACATCTGTATGAAGCATGTGTGAAAGGCAAAGCGAGTGCGGTCTTAGCTGCTTCCATTTTTCATTTTGGCGAATATACGATTCGTGCGGCCAAAAGATATTTAGCCCGGAAAAGAATTCCCGTCCGGCTCTAAACCGCTGAGAGAAGCCCATGACACAATTTAAATTCGACGTAAATGGATTAATGCCCGCAATTGTGCAGGATGAAAAAAGCGGAGAGGTATTAATGCTCGCCTACGTGGATCGGACTGCAATTCGAAAAATGTTGAAATTGGGTAAAACCTGTTTTTATTCCCGCTCACGTCAAACTTATTGGATCAAGGGGGAAACTTCGGGCCACATTCAAGAAATTAAAAAGATCTCCACCGATTGCGATTATGACACCTTGTTGATCCAAGTAAAGCAAAGGGGGGGCGCTTGCCACCTCGGATACCGAAGTTGTTTTTTTCATACATTAAATCGACAAGGTAATTTAAAAAGAATTACCCAAAAGAGAATTTTCGATCCCAAAAAAATCTACAAAGTGAAAAATGCTGATGAAACCAAAACTAGGTGAGTTTCGCACGCGCTCACGAAAAGGAAATGTGATCCCCGTTTCCGTAGAACTGCCGGCCGATTTGGAAACGCCTGTCTCCATTTTTTTAAAGCTCGCTCGGAAACTCCCGCACTCGTTTTTGCTGGAGTCCGTCGAGCTCGAGGAAAAACTAGGCCGCTTCTCAATGATTGGTATGAACCCTGAGCTTGTGTTGGAATACGCCGATGGGATAGGAACCCTCACGCGGAAAGGAAAGAAAAAGGAAAAGATTAAATCAAATTTCTTGTCCCTTGTGCAGACGATGCTCAAAGAATATCGTTTCGTACCCGATCCAGATCTGCCTGCGCTCGTGGGCGGTCTCGTTGGTTACGTGGGCTATGAACTCGTAGCGCAGTTCGAAGCGATCCAACCAAGGTCAAAAAGTGGGTTGCCATTACCAGACGCGGCCCTGTTCTTCCCGACGAATCTGGTAGTCTTCGACCACATTAAGCACCGATTGAAATTGATCCACCTTGCACGTGTCACCCAATCCGTGGAGCGGGTATACCAGCAGGCTGTCCGCTCGCTCGAAACCATGGCAAAAAAGCTTGAACGACGGGTTCCAGGACACCACTTGGCGAATATTTCGCGAGAAAGCACGCATCGCACCAAAGTAGGATGCCTCCACTCCAACATGACGAGGGCTCATTTCGAAAGGATGGTTCAGAAAACGAAGTCGTACATCCGCGCCGGAGACTGTATCCAAGTCGTTCTCTCACAGCGATTTGATTTGGGGTTTGTTTCGGATGATTTCAAAGTCTACCGGTCTCTGCGATCGCTCAACCCTTCTCCTTACATGTTCTATTTCAGGAATCGGCTGATGTCTCTCGTAGGATCGTCACCCGAAATGCTGGCAAAAAAAACGGGCAGGAGGATTGAGGTTAGGCCCATTGCAGGGACAAGGCCGCGCGGAAAATCCGATGTGGAAGACGTAGCTTATGAATCGGCGCTTCGCACGTCACGGAAAGAAATGGCAGAACACTTGATGCTTGTCGATCTGGGAAGGAATGACCTCGGTCGTGTTGCTCGCGCTTCGAGTGTCCGCGTCGATCACTTTGCTCGGATCGAGCGCTACTCGCACGTGATGCACCTTGTCAGCGACGTCAGGGGAGCGTTAAAATCGGGCCGGACAGCTCTCGATTTATTCGAAGCTACGTTTCCGGCAGGCACCGTCACAGGGGCACCCAAAATCCGTGCGATGGAGATTATCGATGAACTCGAAGATGAAAAACGAGGACCTTATGCCGGCTCGCTCGGTTACTTCAGTTTGACAGGCGATATGGACATGTGCATTACAATCCGCACGGTTGTCATTTATCGAAAAAGGGCTTACGTCCAAGCCGGGGCCGGAATTGTGAACGACTCGATCCCGAGGAATGAATACCGAGAAACGATCAACAAGGCAAAAGCGCTATTTCAATCGGTCCAAATGAGCCGAGGATAACCGCCCGTGATTCTGATGATCGATAATTATGACTCCTTTACGTACAACCTCGTCCAATACTTGAGCGAGTTGGGCGAAAAAGTTGTCGTTTACCGGAATGACCAGATCAGCGTGAGCGACATTCGACGCCTCAAACCGAAACGAATTGTGATTTCGCCGGGCCCAGGGACGCCTTTAGACGCAGGCATTTCAAATGACGTGATACGCGAACTCAGTGGAACCCTTCCGATCCTCGGCGTCTGCCTAGGTCATCAGTGCATTGGACACGTGTTCGGTGGAAAAATTGTTCGCGCCAAAAACATCATGCATGGCAAGGTCTCGGAAATTTATCACGACGGAAAGAGCATTTTCAAAGGCATCCGGAGTCCGATCACCGCAACACGCTACCATTCGCTTGTGATTGAGAATAAGTCTGTTCCAAAGGTATTAAGAGTGACGGCTAGAACAAACCGTAAGGAAATCATGGCAATCTGCCATAAAGAGCATCTGACATTTGGAGTCCAGTTCCATCCGGAATCGATCATGACCCCGGAAGGGAAAAAGATACTCAAGAATTTTATTGCGCTTTCGTTATGGTAATGTGTATCGATCAATTGCTCATCGGAAGAGATTTGAAAATTGTGGAAGCTGAGTCCCTGTTTCGTACCCTCTTTAACTCTGCCGCTCGAGCGCCCGATTTTTGCAAGTTGATTTTAGTTTTGCTTCAAAAAAAGGGGGAGCACGCGAACGAATTGGCAGGTTTGGTACGGACGATCCGAAAGCTTGAAAAGCCCCCGGTCAAACACCGCCTCCCTAACCTTGTGGATGGCTGCGGGACCGGCGGTGACAAGAAAGGTACGTTTAATATCTCCACGATTTCATGCCTCATTGCAGCCGGTACCGGTGTCCCTATTGCGAAACATGGAAACCGCAGCATCAGTTCGCGATGTGGCAGTAGTGATCTGATGCAGGCCTTGGGTGTTAATATTAACGCGTCTCCAAGACAGATGGTGAAGGCGCTGACAAGCTGTGGGTTTGGGTATTTTCACGCGCCCATCTATCACCCCACCTTCCGCAGAATCCTGCCGATCCGGCTTGCGCTGGGCAGAAAAAAAATTATGACGATCTTTAACCTCACAGGACCACTCGTCAACCCCCTGAGGCCATCACGGCAGCTGGTTGGTGCTTTTCGTAAAGACTTTGCTTACGTGCTCGCCCAGGCCATCCGAAAGATCGGAATAAGGAAAGCACTGATTGTGTGGAATAGGGACGGCTACGACGAACTTACGACTACTTCGAATTCGTCGTTGCTCGAGGTCAATCAAGGCAAGATGAAACGTAGAACTTTCTCTCCGACGTCGGTCGGTTTGCAACATACGGCAAGAAAACATTTAAGGGGAGGAAATCGTAAGGTCAATGCCGCGATCGCGAGGAGAATCCTATCAGGCTTGGATCGTGGTCCCAGGCGTGATACGGTACTCCTCAATGCAGGAGCCATCGTATACGTGTCCGGAAAGGCTAAAAACATCCGACAGGGAATTGACCGCGCGCGAGCCTCGTTGGATTCAGGCGCTGCACGCCTGACCTTAGACCGGCTGATTACCTTAAGTCATGATTCTAGATAACATCCTCGAACACAAACGAAGGGAGGTCGAAGCTCTTAAAACGAAACTCCCGTTAAGACGAATGGAGGAGAAAGCCCGCAGCGTTCAAGGACCCAAGCGATCTCTGGCGCGAGCCCTAAGCGGGGCGGGGCGTGTGCACTTGATCTGCGAACTTAAGAAGCAATCGCCTTCGGCAGGACTTCTGCGAGAACATTTCATACCAACGAAACTCGCGAAGCAGTTTGAAAGCTCGGGAGCCAGTGCACTGTCGGTGCTCACGGAAACGAAATATTTCAAAGGCCATCCCGAAACGCTGAGGCAAATCCGACCGGCGACCACCATTCCAATTCTTCGAAAGGACTTCCTTGTGGAGCGGTACCAAGTGTATGAAACCGCCTGGCGGGAAGCGGACGCTTACTTACTCATCGCCATGATTTTAAGCGACAAGACGCTTAAGGTTCTGCTTCGGTTAGGCAATGACCTCGGCTTGGAGGCACTCGTAGAAGTGCACACGGAAAGAGAGTTGGATCGAGCTCTTCGAGCGGGCGCAAATTTAGTCGGGATCAACAGTCGAAACTTAAAGACGCTTGGAATTGACGACTCTGTTCCTGAACGTCTCTTCCCAAAAATCCCAAAAGAGATCACGACTGTGATCGAAAGTGGAATTCAATCTTCTCACGATATCCAACGGTATCAAGAGATGGGAGCAAATTGCTTTTTGATCGGTACGGCACTCATGAAATGTGATAATATTGAAAAGAAAATGGCTGAGTTGAAAGGCGAATCAATAGGGAGTCGTAACGCGCGGCCTCTACCCTCATGGAAAGGTGGAAGTAAAAGAGATGGCAAAAGTTAAGATCTGTGGGAATACCAATCCGAAAGACGCATGGCACGCGAGGGAACTCGGGGCTGACTTCCTCGGACTCATTTTCACCACAAGTAAGCGAAAAGTGACTTTAAATCAGGCGCGTGAGATCATGGAGGCAGTACCTGGATTTGAACAGTTCGTCGGCGTATTTGCCAATCAACCGAAAGAATATGTTGACGCTACAGTCAAAGCGCTTGGTCTGAAGTGGGTTCAGTTTCACGGAACAGAAACATCGCGCTATTGCGACTTTTTTACCGAGTGTGGACTTTATGTGATTAAGAGCTTTCGAATCCGAGATGAGATGAGTCTGAAACGGATCGGCGAATATAATGTGACCGCATTCCTATTTGATACCTACTCGCGAGAATCCACCGGGGGGACGGGTACTTCATTCGACTGGTCGATCCTTGAGGGCAAACCCTACGCACAGGAAAAACTCTTTCTAGCCGGTGGACTTTCAGTGGACAATCTGGAGGCTGCCATCAGACAGGTGAATCCCTACGCAGTTGACGTCGTCAGCGGTGTTGAAAAAAGTCCCGGCATTAAAGATGAGTCGCTTTTGGAACAGTTCATCGCGATCGCGAAGGGCCGTTCTCCCACCGAGCGGCAAATAAAAAAATGAGAGGTAGCTCGTCATCTGATGCCAACGGCTGAGTTCCTAGAGCGAATCGTGAGCCGACTCGATCGAATCGATCGAAAAAACATCGAACGTTATGTGACCGAACTGGTCGACGAGAAACAGCTCCTCTCAAAGCTGCTCGATCAAGTTCCATACGGTATTATGGTGCTCACGAACACGTATGAAATTTTGTACCTGAACCGGAAGATGGCTCATCTGTTTAATATTCCAGACACGATCCGTCCGAGAGCGGTTCTCTCGGGTGTTATTCCGGACGTTCCACTCGTTAAGTGGATCGAGCAGCAGGTCGACGTTCAAGAAGAGAAGTTTCATGAAGAAATCGAGGTGTTGCTGCCGCGGCCGATGGTGCTTCAAGCAACGCTCCAATTTGAAAAAGTGGATGACACGACCATGGCGTTTCTTTTTGTGGCCAACTTGACAGAACGCGATTTGAATGCCCGGGAGCGATTCCAACTTCAAAATTGGGAGTCCATGATCAGCCTCGCAGCAGGAATCGCGCATGAAATAGGAAACCCGCTCAATTCTTTGACGATCCACCTTGGTCTTCTCACGAAGGCGTTGGAAAAAGTATCGTTTGGAGAAAAGAAAAAAATTGACCGTTCCGTTCGTGCCATGCAAGACGAACTCACCCGACTCGATACGATTGTGCGGAATTTTCTCCGTGCTACGAGGCGAAAACCGATGCGATTCGAAGCAACTCGGGTGAATGAGTTGATTGGGAAAACAGCGACTCTACTCAAACCGGAGTTGAAAGCAAGAAGGATCAGCCTCAGAGAAATACTGGATAAAAATATTCCTCCGTTCCTGCTTGACGCTGAGCGAATGCAACAAGTTTTTCTCAACCTGATCAAAAATTCAATCCATGCAATGCCCCACAAGGGAACGCTCTGTATCCGAACAGAACTGAAGGATAAATTGTGTCTCATCCACTTCCAAGACACAGGAGTCGGGATTCCTGAAGAGAAGCTGCCCAGAATCTTCGACGCGTACTATACCACCAAAGAAGAGGGAACTGGACTGGGTCTAGTGATTGTCTATCAAATCGTTCGGGAACACGGCGGACGCATTGAAGTGTCAAGCAAACCCAATGTGGGGACAACGTTCACCCTCATTCTCCCACTACGAAAGGAAAAACTCGGATTGCCGGGCCCAAAACGGAGGGCTCGCGATGAGCGTTGACGCCACGATCCTCGTCGTCGACGACGAAAACAATGCACGCGAGGGTCTCAAGCGGTTCCTGCTTGGTTTAAATTACGACGTTCTCGATGCAGCGACCGGAAAAGTTGCACTCTTGCTTGTGAAAAAGGAAAAACCAGATGTGGTTCTCACAGATCTCAAAATGCCTGAGATGGATGGAATGGATATTCTCCACGCGGTCAAGCGTTCCAATCCTGAAACAATTGTCATCATGCTCACGGCTTATGGAACGGTAGAAAGCGCCGTTCAGGCGATGAAAGCAGGTGCGTACTATTATTTAGCGAAACCGATCAATCTTGACGAACTCGAATTAACCCTTAAAAAGGCGCTCCGGCAAAGACAACTTGAAGACGAAAATGTCCGATTGCGTGAAGAACTCATTCGCGAGCGGTACGAATCGGGCGAAATTATTGGCACGTCTCCAAGTATCAAAAAATTAATTTCTTTAGCGAAACAAGTGGCATCTTCCGATTCGACCGTCCTGATTCAGGGTGAAAGTGGAACCGGAAAAGAACTTTTTGCCCATCTCGTTCACTCCGAAAGCAGGCGCGCGAACCAGCCGTTCGTCACCGTCCATATGGCAGCGCTTACCGAAACGCTCCTTGCGAGCGAACTATTCGGCCACGAGCGTGGTGCCTTTACGGGAGCGACGGAACGTACGATTGGCCGCTTCGAACGCGCACACGGCGGAACGTTGTTTCTCGACGAAATCAGCGAAATTCCTCAAACCATGCAGTCAAAACTTCTGCGCGTACTCCAAACTGGCGAATTCGAACGGGTTGGAGGAACCAAAACGCTTCAGGCCGATGTGCGGCTCGTCTGCGCCACCAATAAAAAACTCAAGGAGCAAGTAGCGGCCGGAAAATTTCGCGACGACTTATTTTACAGGCTTAATGTCATCTTATTGGAAATCCCGCCTCTCCGCGAGCGACGTGACGACATCCCGCTCCTAGTAGCTCAGTTTCTCAAGCGCTTTAAGGAGAAGACCGGAAATTCCGTGAAAGGTCTGACGCCCAGAGCGCTCGAACTTCTTGAAACCTATGACTGGCCGGGCAATGTCAGAGAACTAAAAAATATCGTTGAACGAATGGTGGTTTTGTCCCGCTCCGACGTGATTGATGTGGACGAAATCCCGCAAGATATCTGGAAAACGAGACGCGCCGATTCTCCTCTACGGGTGAGCCAAGAGGCGAACAGTGGCACGCTTCAGTCAATGGAAGAAGAAATAATTCGGCGGACACTTTCTGAAATGAACCGAAATAAGAGCCTCGCCGCTAAAAAACTCGGCATTTCACGAAGAACACTTTATAGAAAGCTGGCGGAGTACAAGATCGGTGACTGAACCCATATGGCACAGGAACGTATCATTTCGACACAGAAAATCAAGCCTCAAGATGTTAGATTTGGCCGTCTTTGTAAGCTACTATTTTTAAATGAGCCGTCGGGGAGTTTTTTTTAGATAAAGACGGCTCATCGTGAGGCCCGCGAAGGGCCGAAAGGATCTCATTGATGAGATCCCTCGCTTCGCTCGGTATGAGGGGTCTGGAAAACACCCCGACCCCTCATTTTTAAATAGGTTACTGTACATCACGAAATAAAAGCTGGCACGACATTTGACTTACACTTCTATAAACAAAGATTCTACAGTTGCGGAGGATAGTCATGGGAAAAGTTTTGGGTATTGACCTGGGCACCACGAATTCCTGCATGGCTGTGATGGAGGGCGGGGAAGCAAAGGTGATCGCAAATCGTGAAGGAAATAGGACGACTCCATCGATTGTCGCGTTTTCAAAAACCGGAGAACGTTTGGTGGGACAAGCTGCCAAACGGCAAACCATTACGAATCCAGAACGAACAGTTTTCAGCGCTAAGCGGTTCATTGGTCGTCGTTTTCAGGAAGCGACCGAAGAGTCAAAGCTCGTGCCGTTTAAAACGAAAGAATCCAAAAATGGCGACGTTGCGATCACAATCGACGGCCGTGATTTCTCGCCGCCGGAAATCTCTGCGATGGTCCTGCAAAAGTTAAAAGCAGATGCGGAAGCATACCTCGGAGAGCCTGTTAAGCAAGCGGTGATCACCGTGCCGGCTTATTTCAATGACTCCCAGCGTCAAGCCACCAAGGACGCAGGACAAATTGCAGGCCTTGAAGTACTCCGCATCATTAACGAACCCACCGCTGCTTCACTCGCTTATGGATTGGATAAGAAAAAAGAAGAACGCATCGCCGTCTATGACTTAGGAGGCGGCACTTTTGATATCTCAATTCTGGAAATCGGTGAGGGTGTTTTCGAGGTCAAGGCAACGAATGGCGACACTCATTTGGGAGGGGACGACTTTGACCACCGGGTCATGGCATGGCTCGTTAGTGAGCTCAAAAAATCGGAAGGGATCGATCTCGGTAAGGATCGGATGGCGATGCAGCGCCTTAGAGAAGCAGCGGAAAAAGCGAAATGCGAGCTTTCTACCTCAGAAACGACAGAGATTAATCTGCCCTTTATCACGGCAGATGCTTCTGGACCTAAACATCTCGTGACGACTCTGACACGGGCTCGGCTCGAACAACTCGTACAAGATTTAATTCAGAGGACCGAGGCGCCGTGCCGGCAGTGCCTAAAAGATGCGGGCATTGGGGCAGATCAAATCGATGAGGTCATCCTCGTAGGCGGACAAACGCGAATGCCGGCAGTGCAGGAACTTGTCCGAAAACTCTTTGGCAAAGAACCGCATCAGGGTGTCAACCCTGATGAAGTGGTCGCGGTCGGTGCAGCGATCCAAGCTGGCGTCCTCGCCGGTGAGGTTCGAGATATCTTACTCTTAGATGTAACGCCGCTGTCGCTTGGCATCGAAACGCTCGGAGGTGTCATGACCAGGCTCATTGAGCGCAATACGACGATTCCAACCAAGAAGTCAGAAATTTTCTCCACTGCAGCTGACAGCCAAACAGCGGTCACCGTCAAAGTGCTCCAAGGAGAACGTCAAATGGCTGCCGATAACCGAGTTCTCGGGCTTTTCAATCTGGAAGGTATTCCTCTAGCCCCTCGAGGGGTGCCTCAAATCGAAGTTACTTTTGATATCGATGCCAACGGAATCGTGCACGTCTCGGCCAAAGATCTAGGCACAGGAAAAGAACAAAGAATTCGCATTGAGTCCTCCTCTGGGTTGTCCAAAGGGGAGGTCGAGAGAGCGGTCGGAGAAGCAGAAGCGCATGCCGAGGAAGATAAAAAGCGCCAGGAGCTCGTTCAGGCGAGGAACCAGCTCGACAACCTGATCTATTCAGTTGAAAAAAGTATTAAAGAATACGGCGACAAAGTTTCCTCCGATGAAAAGCAAAAAATCGAAGAAAGTGTCAAACACGCAAAAGAAGCCCTGAAAGCAGACAAGCTGGAAACAATCAAGCAAGCCACTGACAAACTGACGACAGCTTCTCACAGCGTGGCACAAAAAATGTATGAAGCTGCTGCCAAACAAAAAAGTCCAGAAGCGGGCGAAAAGAGGCGGGACACTGAAGAACGTGACAAAAAAGAGGCATCTGGCGAGCGATCCAACGTCGTCGACGCTGATTACGAAGTTGTAGAAAGTGACGAGGACGAAAAAAAGAAGAAAAAATGAGACAGCATGTTCCCGACTCTCCATTTCTCTCACCAAACGTTTTCCCTTGTCCTCTTTGAAAATCTCTAAGGCGGGACCGTGGTGGGAAGTCGCCGCGCTCACCTTGCTCGTCTCTTTTCATATCCCACCCGCAATTGGTGAGCTGTCGAATAATTCAACCCCAGAGTTGTTACCGCCTGCGCTCACGATTCTCGAGCGCCCGAAGACAAGTTACCGTATTGGCGACGTTATTACCTACCGCGTTCAAGTTCGCTGGACTCAGACTGATCCGGACCTTCGTATGCGCCCTCCAGCCGTAGACCTGTTTAATTTGAAGCTCATCGGCATCACCGAGGAAACAGCGTCAGGAGCCAACGGCAGTGGAGCCTCAGATCAAAACCAACACGTCTTAAGCTTCAATTTTCGTGCCTTGGAACCAGGTCCTGCTCGCATTGAACCGATCTCTTTGAAGTGGACTCGATCTCATGATGCAATCGGTTCTCAATTAACGGTCCCCGGTTTCGATTTAACGATTCGACGAACCATACCGCTCGTCTGGTTCCTCCTGGCCGTGATCGGAACTGCGATCGGGGGAACTTCCTTACTACTGATGAAGCACGTTCTTCATAAACCCAGCACACAGGTTCCCCCCAGTCCAGCGCGTTCTTTCGCGGAGCTTGAGTTGGATGAGCTTAGAGTACGTTACGCCGAGTGGAAGAAAGGCGGCAATCATCAAGAATTCTTGGATGCTGTGACGCGAATTGTGGAACGTTATCTTACCCAAGAATTAGGTTGGCATTTCGGTCGAGACAGCTATAATGAGTTTAAGATCAAAGCAGAAGCAAAGTGGGTCCGGAAAGACGCCGTCGTCATGTGGGATACTTTGAAAAAGCTTGAGTACCAGAGATACTCAGGCATTTCTTCCGACGAAAAGGAATTAGAGCAAATGTACCAAGACATTTTTTCGTTTATCACCAGAAAACGAGTCATTTCAAGCGAGTAAGGAAGCGGCATGGAGGCAAGCATTCAACAGATTGGCGCCCAGGTTAAGGAAGCTCAGGAAACTGTGCAGCAAATCTATCGAGAAATTGGAAAAGTGATCGTAGGCCAGCAATACGTAGTCGAGCGGTTGTTGATGGCACTTCTGGCAGATGGGCATGTGCTTTTGGAAGGCGTTCCAGGGCTCGCCAAAACATTGTCGGTGCGTACGCTGGCCGACACCATTGATGCAAAGTTCCAACGAATCCAGTTCACGCCTGATTTGCTCCCTGCTGATTTGGTGGGAACACTCGTTTACAATCCGAGGGAGGGAAGCTTTACGACCAAAAAAGGACCGATCTTTGCCAATATCATACTTGCAGATGAAATTAACCGTGCACCCTCTAAAGTTCAAAGTGCGCTCTTAGAAGCCATGCAAGAGCGTCAGGTCACGATTGGGGAAAATAGCTTCCCACTCCCTGAGCCGTTCCTCGTCCTCGCAACGCAAAACCCAATTGAGCAAGAGGGAACCTATCCCTTACCAGAAGCACAGCTCGATCGGTTCATGATGAAGCTATCCATCTCATATCCCAACAGAAAAGAAGAAAAAGAGATCTTAGAGCGAATGTCGACGGGAGAAAAAATTAGTGTCACGGCGGTTTTTGATCCTGAAACGATCGTACGGTTACGGAAAATTGTCAATCATATTTATATCGACGAAAAGGTAAAAGATTATATCCTAGATATTGTATTCGCTACCCGTTATCCGGAACAGTACAAACTCGAGCGACTCAAACCTTTAATCGCGTATGGCGCCTCACCTCGAGCGAGCATCATGTTGACCGTCATCGCTAAAGCCAACGCCTTTCTGCGAGGGAGAGGGTATGCAACCCCTGAAGATGTGAAACAAATCGGCCTCGACGTCTTGAGGCATCGCGTGATTGTGACTTACGAAGCGGAGGCAGAAGAGATGACGTCAGAGCGCATCATCTCAGAAATTTTTGATCACATCGAAGTTCCTTGATACCTCTGATGGCCATTCTTGAAGCAGGAATGCAAGGAAACGTGCAAGGCAGGCCGCTTAAAAGCATAGCGGCTTCACCTGCCGCCGTTTGTGTCGCGGCCAGTCCCGACTGATAGAAGTTTTTCCACCCAATGATCCCAAAGGAAATTCTCAATCAAGTGAAGCACATAGAGATCAAAGCGACCCGATTGGTCAACGATCTCTTCGGCGGAGAATATGAGTCGGTTTTCAAAGGACGTGGTATGGAGTTCTCAGAAGTCCGTGAGTATGTGCCCGGAGATGAGATACGAACCATTGATTGGAATGTCACCGCGCGGTCACAAAGCACCTTTGTCAAGAAATTTGTAGAAGAAAGAGAACTCACGGTTATCTTTGTTGTAGACGGATCAGGATCTTTGCAATTCGGCTCCTCCAGTAAATTAAAATCAGCTGTTGCTGCGGAAATCGCCGGTTTGCTTGCTTTTTCTGCGATCCGCAATAAGGACAAGGTAGGCCTTTTAATCCATACGGACCGGGTGGAAAAATTTGTCCCGCCCAAAAAAGGCAAAAGTCATGTCCTCCGGGTCGTGCGGGAAATCCTATATTACAAACCAGTCCATAAGCAGACGAATCTGCGCGTCGCTTTGGAACACGTCTACCGGATGTTGACCCGAAGGGCGGTCATTTTTGTGATCTCCGATTTTATGGATCAAGGTTACGAAAAAGTCTTGAAAATTCTTCATCAAAAACACGATCTGATCGCCATCCACACGATAGACCGCCGAGAGGAAGAATTTCCGGCCTGTGGCTGGATCGCGCTTCAAGATGCGGAGACAAAAAAAACAATGCTCGTCAACGCCAACGACCGAACCTTTCGCGATGAATACATGCGCGTCGCGCGCCATCGACAAGAAGAAATTGATTTACTCTTCAAGTTAACAGGGGTGGACGCGATCAAAATTGTGGCAGGGACATCCTACGTGGAGCCCCTCATCAAATTTTTCCGTCTCCGCGAACAACGACGATAGTCATGCGTCACAAACTTCGTGCGCTTTTCTCACTCTTCTTTCTCGTTACTCTTATGCCGGCTGCTATCGGTTCGGATCCACCCATCACCGCTAAAGCGGAGGTCGACCAAGCGCTCATCACGATCGGTGATCGCGTTCACTTCCGCGTTACAGTAGCCCACGATCCGAAGGTCAAGATCCTAAACATCGATGCGGATCAAGCGCTTCGCGACTTTGAGGTGAAGGACGTAACGGACTTCTCCTACCGAGAAGGGAAGCAAGTTCATGACGGTAAAACGTACGTGATTACGAACTATGAGCTCGGAGAATACGTCATTCGGCCCGTCACGATCTCATGGCAAACGGCAGACGGCCGCGGACGAGAATTCCAAACCAACAGCCTCTACGTGACGGTTGAAAGCATTGACCAAGATACAAATCCGAAAAGTGATATCCGCGGCGTAAAGGGTGTTTACCCCCTCGAAGGACGTTTCTGGCCTTGGCTCGTCGTGTTGGGTATCGCAGTTGGAACGGCAAGCTTGACGGCGTGGTATCTCGTCCGAAAACGAGCGATCATGGCGCCACGCGATCAGGCAGCAATCTTAAGTCCTCACGAAGAAGCGTATCAGGCTTTGTATCGGCTGAAACATTCAGACTACCTGCACAGGAACCAGTACAAGCTCTATTTCCTGGAGCTGTCTGAGCTTTTACGGCGTTATTTCCAGCGCCGCTATCAGATTTCCGCCTTGGAATCCACAACCACCGAACTGATGAGCGATCTCAAAGATAAACTTCCTCTGGAACAGAGAACCTTGATTCAAGACGTGGTCCAATTTTGCGATGCCGTCAAGTTCGCAAAGCATACGCCGTCTGTGCAAGAGGTTGTGAAACAAAATAAGCAGGCGTTCTTAATCATCGATCAAACGAAGGAAACAGGATCGGAAACATCGGAGCCCATCGTGTCCCCCTCGCCACTTGAGGCATCGAAGGCTGAGGTCGAGGGATCGCGATGATCGTCACGAATGCAGTTTCATTCACTTGAATATTTCTGGCTTTTACTGATTCTTCCTGTCCTCTACTTCCTATCCGTGAGGAGGAAGGGAAGTACCGTTCGCTTCTCTTCCTTTGCTGCCATTGAGAAAACGCAGGCCGTCAAGTCGTTTCCGATTACAAAGCTCTTGTATTTTCTACGGCTCTGCGCACTCGTTCTTTTGATCACGGCTTTTGCACGTCCACAAGAGGTCGATGTGGAACGCGAGTTCGAGACCAAGGGGATCGATATTGTCATGGCCCTCGATATTTCAGGTTCCATGCTGGCCGAAGATTTTAAACCTGTCAACCGGATCACCGTAGCAAAGCAGGAAGCCAAACGTTTTATCGAGGGGCGGGAAAATGATCGGACCGGTTTAGTGGTCTTTGCTCGAAAAAGTTATACGCAATGTCCCCTGACCTTGGATTATCACATCCTAGAGTCGCTCATTGATTCGGTAGATGTCGGGATGATTAAAGACGGAACAGCGATCGGTCTCGGCATCGCGACCGCCGTCAATCGACTGCGCACGAGTGACGCCAAGAGCAAGGTCATTATTCTCTTGACGGATGGAGAAAACAACGCGGGCAACATCGATCCCATTACCGCAGCGGAACTAGCCAAGAGTTTTGGGATCCGCATCTATGCGATTGGCATCGGACGTGGGGGGCTGGTTCCGTTTCCTATCGAAGATCCGATCTTCGGCAAGCGTTATGTGCAAGTGGAAGTCAAGGCAGATGAGGGAACGCTCAAACGGATCGCCGATATCACAGACGGAGTCTTTTTCTCCGCGGATGACGCGAATGCACTGGCTAAAATTTATGAGAAAATTGATTCGCTTGAGAAAACAAACGTGAAAGTAAAAGAATATTCCACCCATCGCGAATTATACCACTGGTTCTTGGTTCCGGGCGCATTCCTATTGCTGCTTGAGGTGTGGCTTGGGAACAGCATTTTCTTGAAGGTTCCTTAGGAATCGTGATGCAATTCTTCCGACCTGAATGGTTCCAAGCTTCTTGGTTCGTTCTGATCGTCTTCGTGCTTTTTCTCTGGGCAGGACGGAGAAAAAAGAAGTACCTCAACAATTTTGCCCAGCCTGAGACGCTTGCACACCTGACACCGCTCCATTCACCCACGAAAGAAAGACTTAAAAAGGGACTGATCCTTTGCACCCTAGCGACCCTGGTCCTGACACTGACACAGCCGCAATGGGGTGACATCAAGAAAGAAATCCGAAGAAAAGGGGTGGAGATCATTTTCTTAGTGGATACATCGCTCAGTATGCTCGCGGAAGACACGCGGCCAAACCGCATTGAAAAAGCAAGGCTCGTGATGAAATCCTTCATCCGGTTGTTAAAGGGCGATCGTGTGGGAATCGTCGCATTCGCGGGTTCTGGCTTTGTTCAATCACCGCTGACACTCGATTACGATGCTTTTCTTTTGTTCGCGAATTCGCTCCGCGTCGGTTACATCCCCGATGCGGGCACCTCGCTCAGTGAAGCGATTCGAACGGCGGTTAAGTCTTTTCCCGAAACAAAAAAGAAACACCAGGCCGTGATCCTCTTAAGTGACGGAGAACACCAAGCAGGGGATCTGGTATCAGCCATTGAATCGGCAAAAGAAAATCACGTCCGCATCTATGCGATTGGTGTCGGCACACGCGACGGAGCGCCGATCCCACTGCGCTCCGAAGACGGGAAGGTCGCTGGGTACAAGAAAGATCGTATGGGTCAAATCGTGATCACGAAGCTCAATGAATCGCTACTTCAAAAAATTGCGGAGGAAACGGGAGGGCTTTATCTGCCCGCGACTGGTGGAGGACAAGAAATTGGTTGGATCCGTGATCATATGGAAAACCTTGAAAAAAAGGAATTTAAGCAAAGGCTCGTAGTCGAACGGGAAGACCATTTCCAAACCTTTCTCGGCGGGGCCATTTTTCTGCTTTTTTTCGAAATGTTGTTAGGAGAAGTCAAACGCAAAAGGGGGAAACTCGTTGAAGCTTAAGCACTTATTTCATTCCTTCCTTTTAGCCATTCTTACGGAACTCCTTCTGACTGGGTTCTTCGAGACCACCTCGGGACTCACCAAGAAAGGGAATGAGCACTTCGTTAACAAACGCTACGAGTCTGCACTAGAGATCTACCGGAAAGCCCAAGTTCGAGATCCGGAACGCCCCGAAATCCGTTACAATTTAGGGACCTCACTGTACCAGCTCGATCAGTTCCAAGAAGCTCAGTCGCAACTTGAACAAACCCTCTCAAAAGCACAAACGAAAGAGCTCAAAGGACGTGCCTGGTATAACTACGGTAATACACAATATCGGCTTGGCCAGTATGACGCGGCAATCGATGCGTACCGCAAGACGGTTGATCTCAATCCAAAGGATGAAGATGCCAAATACAATCTCGAGTTCCTCCAAAAAAAGAAAGCCATCTTCGAGAAAAAGCAGGACCAACGCGATCAAGAAACAAAAGGACAGCAGCAGAAACAGCAACAGCGCCAGCAGCAGCCATCGCAAGGCCAAGGCGATCAAGGCCAACAATGGGGGGAAGCACAACAAGGTCCGCAAGAAAAAGACCAACCACAACCCTCTCGACCAGTTGAAGAAAAAGCAGGTGAACAAACTGGCGAGCAGCCTGATCAAGGCGAAGAGAAGCAAGAGCGTCAAGAGATCGAACCCGGCTCTGACCAACCCCAACCGGAACCAAAAGGCGAGGAACGGGAAGAACCGTTGAGGCCGGGACAAGCCGGCCGTGAGGAGGACCAGCCGGAACCCAACGAAAAAGGTGTCACCGGCCCAGCTCTGCAGCTTCGCCAAGGCCAAATGTCCCAACAGGACGCAATGCGGATTCTCAATGCTCTTCGAGAGTCAGAACAAGAGTTGCAATTCTTGAGGCAGCCAACTCGTCAATCCGAACGTGAGCCAGACAAAGACTGGTAAACCCAAAGATACCTGTGCCAAAAAAAGGAGGTCCTTATGTTGTCAGATCAGATCGATTCAGATTTGAAAGTTGCTATGAAAGAAAGAAATCTGGTTGGGGTCGACGCTCTGCGGATGCTTAAATCCGCGATTAAAAATAAATCAATTGAAAAGAGAACTGATTCCTTGCCCGATGAAGCAGTTTTAGAACTCGTCCAAAAGCTCATCAAGCAACGAAAAGATTCTATCGAGCAGTTCAAGAAAGGAAACCGCCAGGATTTGGTAGACAAGGAAACCAAAGAAATTGCGCTCTTAGAGCGTTATTTACCCTCGCAGCTTTCAGATGCAGAGCTCCAAAACCTGGTCCGAGAAACGCTCGATGTAACACATGCCAAGACAAAATCGGAAATAGGAAGGATCATGAAGGAAATCATGCCTAAAATCAAAGGACGGGCCGACTCAAAACGAGTCAACGAAATCGCCTTGAAGCTGCTTGGATGACTGATGCGTGGAGGTGATAGAAATTAGGTGTTATGAATTTACATAAGATATGTTATCGGACACGACAAATAAAAAAACTACAAATAGCGCCGCCGCCTAAAAACATCTGTCTTCAAGGAAGCCACACGATCAACAAACAAAATGCCGTTCAAATGGTCAATTTCATGTTGGATACAAATCGCTTCGATCCCGTTCGCTGATAATTCATGATTTTGTTTATCTAATCCTAACCATTTGACATGAACTTTCTCGTGCCGATGAACGTTCGCGGTGTAATCACTTAAGCTCATACACCCTTCTCGAAATAATCTATGACCTTCACCTTTTAAGATGACGGGATTAATCAACACGAGCCGCTGTGCGCTAGGCTCTTTCGACGAAAGATCAACGATCGCAATGCGTTTACAAACCCCGACTTGTGGCGCTGCGATACCAATTCCGCCCGGCTGCCGATAAAGCGTCTCAATCAGACGATCAATAAAGGCTTTCGTCGAGCGATCGATCCTTCTCACAGGGGTACACACTTTACGAAGAATGGGATCTGGGAATGTCCGAATCGATAGACTCGACATCGAGCTTACAGATAGGCTGTTCCTAACAGATGAAATGTGATCTTCACCCGAAGTTGCTTTTCGAGAGTCTGAAAACGCCTTTTCACACAATCAGTCAACGCAGGCTTCCTCGGAACATCCACTTCCAAGACGAGCGCGTAAGTGGCCTTTCTGCCGTGACCCATGATTTTCGAATTGAGGTCCGTGATATTCAACCCCGATGATGCAAGAACCTGGCACACTCGAAACACAATACCGGCACGGTCCTTACCCAGGACAGACGCCACCCAAGGCTCCGTACCGCGGAGGTGTTTCTCGCCCCGCTTGACGCGGCGCAGAATAGGCCGAACGGCAATCGACAAGTGATACTGCCTCCTGATCTGATCCAGGCGCTCGCGAAGCACAGCGGCGGCAGATTTCGTCTTCAAATCAGCCAGCAAAATCATCGCAAATTCCCCTTCTAAAATCGTCATGCTTGCGTCTTCTAAGTTCCCTTTTGACTTAAAAATTGCTCCCGTCAGCTCCGCAATAATGCCCGGTCGATCCTTCCCCGTAACGGTAACCGCAATCATCATCACTCACCCCTTCCCTGCTCTGCGTCCTTTGAAGCTTCTCGGACAAAGTTTGTCACGATCCATTTTAATGCTTCTTCCCGTGACGAGAGTTTTCCTTCTAACTGGAGCGAATAAGCTTCCTCCAAAATCGTCCTCCTGATCGGCCCCGCTGGAATACCCAATTGGATCAAGTCGTAGCCGTTGACGATCGATTTCGGTTTTAATTCTTCTCGTTTTAATTCGCGCACCTTGCGTTTCAGAAACCGATAGAGATCAAGTTCCCCATGGCTCGCCAGGCAATCAATGCGGTGTAACTCCAGCTCGATTGGAAACGTCTTTCGTGTCACGAACCGTATCAACTTCCCCAGCCTCATTTTTTTTACATCCGCAAACGTCATATGATGCTCCACACAGGAAACAACGTCTTCAGTTTCCTGATTCGAAAATCGAAGACGCTTCAAAATCTCACGAGCCATCTCAGCCCCAATCCTTGCATGATGATAAAAATGAATCCTCTTGCCTTCGTCCGAATACGTTTTGGGCTTACCCACATCATGCAGCAACGCCCCAAAAGCGAGCGCGGGAGGTGGCTCCTTCAACTGGCCCATGAGCAGCCGCGTATGGGTAAAGACATCCCCTTCCGGATGAAATTCCGGAGGCTGTCGGACCCCTTTCATCGCTTCTACCTCAGGAAGTACTTCCTTTAAGAGTCCGCTCTCTTCCAAAAGCGTGAGCGCGCGATCGGCGTGGGGACGAGTAAACATTTTCACAAGCTCATCCCGGATCCGCTCTTGACTCACAGAATGAATTTTCTTCGCGAGTCGCGTCATCGCAAGCCACGTCCGCGGCTCCACGCCAAAACCAAGGTTCGACGCGAATCGAATCGCTCGAAGCAAGCGCAGCCGGTCCTCTTCAAACCGATCCTCCGGTTCTCCGATGGTTCGTATCGTCTTCGCACGAATATCATTCACACCGTGCACATAATCAATAATGGATTGTTTGATCGGGTCGTAAAAGAGCCCGTTCACTGTAAAATCACGACGTTTGGCATCTTCGGCAGGCGTCGTAAACGAAATCCCATCGGGATGCCTTCCATCTCGGTAGGGGCCTTCCCGCCGAAAGGTGGCAACCTCAAAATGCTGCTTTCCCTTGACGACCAACATCACCCCAAACTCCTTTCCAACCTCAACACACTTAGGAAAAATCCGTGCGACCTCATCCGGCGTGGCAGAGGTTGCGATATCGTAGTCCTTTGGGTCCTGTTTCATAACGAGATCGCGAACGCAGCCGCCCGCAAAATAGGCGTTATAATTCTGCGCCCGCAATTCTCTTACGATTTGAATCGCTTCCTTAACGTCTATTGATCGATTCGTCATGATCTGCTCAATGACAGTGCACCCCAATAACCTCTTGGTTGCTGGTGTGCTCTTCTTCACAACAGCGGTGGCCTGTTTAACGGCACGTAAATGAATGAAATTGGTGCGTTGCCTCCCCCCACTCCACAGCCACCTCTTCCACGCGGGCTGATGGAGGCCCTTCGCGACACCATTCAATCATCTTGCGGACCGACGTCTCCTCTCCTTCTAAGACGACTTCCACACGTCCATCCACCAAGTTCCGCGCGAACCCAACCACTTCATGGTTCCGTGCCTCATAGGCGGCAGTCGCACGAAAGAAAACGCCCTGCACGAGTCCCGAGATAAGGACGCGGGCGTGCTTCTTCATCCCCCACCACTTTTTGGTAGATTCCCTTTAGATATGTTTCGGTGAAATAAAAAAAACAATCGCATCTTCCTATTAAGATCGTACGGAAAAGTGGTGGGGGATCATCCTTCACGATTCTTACGATTCATAAAACCTTGAGCCGCGGAACCACGAGAAAGCCCAAGAGCACGAAAGCGGCCGTCATGAGAATCAGCGCCTTCAAACCCACCTGTTCGTACAAAAAACCACCAGCAATGCTAGAACCCGCTTGTCCCATATTGAAAAGACTTGCGAGAATAGCAAATAAAGAGCTTTCAATACCCGTGGCATGCGACAATTTCGCTGCCGACGAAAGAAGGGGTAAGAGCGTCATGTAACCCAAGATGCCGGAAAACAGTGTCATCGAGAGCGCCGAGATCTGTGACCGAATGAGGAGTGCAAGCAAGGCATCCACGAAAGCGACACCAACTGCCCAATAAAGCGTCGTCTTAAGGGAAAGATGTCGTGAACCCGTCAGGAAAACGAGACACCCCAGGATCGCCCCCGCCCACGCAACACTGCCGAGGACCCCTAGAAAAACTTCGTCAAAACCGAGCTTCTCACGCAGGTAAAAAAAAAGAGGTGTTCCGATCGCAGCGGAACCAGAAGCGATCAGGAGAAGTAGAGATAACCATTTCAAATCACCCCGGAGGAGGTAGCGAAAGCTATCGCGGATCGGGGTCAAGATGTTCTGCTTCTTCTGCTCGCGGCGAACGGGATCTTCCTGAACGAAAAGCGCTGCGACAAGTGAAGTCAAGGGCAACATTGCCGTCAGCAAAAAAATGAAGTTTGCCGGATACCGAGCGGCCAGAATGCCCCCGGTCACGCCTGCGATCACGGAGCCAATGCTTCTCGCCCCCCAAGAAATGCCCTGGTAAATCTGAGCGGTACCCGCTACAGAGTGTTCTACCACGAGTCCATCCGTGATCACATCTGTAGCGGCCAGCCCCAGATTGGCGACGCTCATGGCTACAATCAAGCACATTTCGTTGGGAGGCAGCACACTTAGGAGACACCAGCCGATCGACGAGAAGGCTGAGCAAATCACCAAATATGGCTTTCTTCGCAGCCCCCAAAGCGGGATCGCATCGGAAACGGCCCCGTAAATAATCTTGCAATACCATGGGAACGCACCGACAGCCGTCAGCCAGGCAATTTTGGCAATGCTAAAGCCCTGAGCACGCAGGTACAGCGGAAACGCAACGTTGGCAATTCCGAGAGAGCCTTGTATGAAGTAGACGATGGCGGCGAGCTTGGCAATACGCCAGTGAAGCGACATGGATCAATCCGAAAAGAACTGCCTCGCCTTTTGACGGCCGCTTAACGTTTTGAAATCGTCGTAATCAATCCAAGCTAAATCACTGCGCGCTTCACTGAGACGTTTCACGATTCCAAATCGTTCACCCGGATGGGACGCAAAACGTCGGCTTGTCACGTATCGAAAGCCGGTGTGGCACCGAAGACATTCCTTCACGGTCTTGTAATCCAGACCTACCTCACGACAAGAAGCGCAATCCCCTTTCACATCCCCCACGACTAAAAGGTGTTGCTCGACCTCCGATAAATCCTTTTGCGTCCAAACCCGAAGCCAGGCCTGCATGGTAGGGTCAGCCGACGCTCGGACGGTTCACCGACTGCGATGCCAACCTTTCCTCGGCGGGAAGCAGAAGATCATGCTCACGGACCCGTTCATTTACCTCGAGGCCAATCTCGTCACCTTTCTTGGCCCTTTGAAGGGGCCGGTGATTGATCTGCATGCTTGTGACTTTCTGGCTGAAGTTGGTCGTATGGCCTTGAAACTTCACTTCCTCACCAACCACGAGGGGTTTCTTTAACATGACGACAGCTGCTTTCACATTCGGAAAATAATGGGTCACCACCCCAATCGCGGCTGATTTCCGTTTCTTTCCTTTGGCAGCTGACTTTTTCTTCACCCTCGTTTTGCGCCCGACCGGCTTCTTTGACTTCTTTACCTTCTTGAGCGGCTTTTTTTTCGCTTTGCGTGTTGCCATAATCACCTCCTTTATTCTATGTCGCTTTTGAGCGGAACGAAACGGACGCGCATGAGCTGCCTCGTGATGAAAACGCCTTTTTTCTTACGGCCAAGCACTAAATCTTGGTCTCCTTCCCCAATTGGAATCATCACAGTACCGTTTTCAACAAGCTGGTCTCGGAAAGCATCCGGAATCTCCTGAGCAGCAGCAGTCACGATGATATGGTCAAAAGGCGCATGTTCACGCCAGCCTTCTCGTCCGTTCCCCACTTTCAAAAAAACATTCCGATGGCCCAACTCCTCGAGACGGCTTTTCGCGCGTTCATGAAGTTCTGGAATCATCTCGACTGAATACACCTCTTTCACCATCTCAGCCAAGATGGCGGTTTGGTAACCTGAGCCCGTGCCGATTTCCAAAACTCGATTTTCACGCTTGAGCTCCAGTTGTTCAGTCATGAAGGCAACCACATAGGGTTGAGAAATAGTTTGCTCGAAACCAATGGGAAGCGGTTGGTCATCGTAAGCCTTCGCTTCGAGTGCCGGTGCAACAAATAATTCACGCCGCACCTTCTGGAAGGCGCGCAAAACCCGTTGGTCGCTAATCCCACGGCTTTTCAGATGCCGCCCGATCATGTGCTCGCGGGCTTTGACCAACCAATCCACCTGCTTCCGCTTATCCACAGTTCTCTTATTGCCAGCACGAGCGGAGGTCGCAATGATGAACCTTATTGATCCTTAGCTTTGCTCGCCTTTCTAAAGTCAAGCATTCGAAACAACCATGAAAACATCGAATCCCCAAATGACTGGACTGTTTGGACCGCTTGATCTGTCCCGCGTCCCACGAGCTCATTTGAAGTACCCATCATCTCAAGTGCGCCTTTTTCAACCGCCGTCATCGTCTTCGTCACCTTATTTTTTTCCTCCTTTGCGGTCTCGACTTGCGCACCTTCGACAGTCACGACGGCTTTTGTTCTGCCGTTGACTTTGCGAATCGCGACTTTTGTTGCCTCTTCTGCTCCAGCAAGATCACCACCATCCAACAAAGAAAGAACAAAAACACAGAGCGCTACGAACATGAACGGCAAACCGCTTTTCCTCAAAGTAGCCGATGCAAACGCAAACCGTAAGGGCCCCCTGCAACATGACACACGTCGCGGCATCATTTAGCGGGTTCCAATGACTCCGATTTTTCGGAACCAGCCGGCATCATTTGATCGACGAGCGCAAGCTTTCCACCGAATTGATCCATTCCACGTTGGACTCGCTCGTGCGAGCCCTTCGCATGATTCAAGTGCGTTCCTAACGTTTCAAAATCTTCGGCAATGCGCCGAAAGTCGGCTTGCATCTTCTTTAACGATTCTGTAATCTCTCTTGCTGCCTGATCCACCTTAAGACCGCGAAGTCCGATCAGAATCACTTGAAGATAGGCATAAAAACTATTGGGCGAAACGGGGACCACATAATGATCGAGGGCGTACGTACTCAAGGCAGGCTCTCCTGTGTCCGGCTCCGATGCAATGACTTCGTAATAAACGTTTTCTGCAGGAATATACATCAGGGCGAAATCAAACGTGCCCTCCTCAGGTAAGATGTACCGCTCTGATATCGCGTCCACATGCCTCTTCACGTCACGGCCAAATTCTTTTCCGGCTCTCCGCTTTTCCTCCGGCGTTTTATCGGCAACAAGACGTTGGAAGTTTTCAAGCGGGAATTTCGCATCCACGGGAACCAAGTGATCCCCCACAAAAATAACGGCGTCCACCCGCGTCCCGTTTCGAAATTGATACTGGAGCTGAAAGTGATCCCGCGGTATCATCTGGTTCAAAATATCTGCGAGCATCAACTCTCCGAAGCCCCCACGCGCCTTTGGCGCCCTCAACACATCCTGGAGCTTCCCAATCTCTTTTCCTACTTCAAAGATTTTGACACTCGATTCTTCCAATACCCCGAGCCGCGTGTAGACATCGCTTATCGCCTTCACGGTCCCTTCCCCAGCTTGCTGCGACAATCGGGCTGTCTGCTCCAGATGCAAGTTCACCCGTTCGGTCATGAGCGATAATTCTTTCCGGAGGGTACCACTGCCTTGAACGAGGATCACCCAACAAATCAAAAGGGTCGCAAGAAGAAGGATTAAAATGGTGCTCCCAAGTAAGGTCATAGTCACATTGACGTCCGTCTGTGGCGAAAAGTTATTCTATCAGAATAAAGGGTTACCTCACAAACGTAATATTTGCGTCTTCACGGTGAAGACTGGGGTCCGCTAAAACAATCACTCTGCCTCTTGATGACCGCGCAATTTCTGCCAGTGCTTTTTGTTCTTCATGGAGCAACCGCTCTGCCACGTGCGGATGCACGTACACATTTAACACTTTATCTTTCGAATGATTCAACGTCTTTTTGATCTCCTTAATCGTCTGGATCGCCATCGTGGTCACTGACTTGACGGTGCCCTTTCCTTCGCAGTAAGGACAGCTCCCGTAAACGGCACTCTCCAAGGATGGGCGAATCCTTTGCCGAGTCATCTCCACGAGACCGAGTTCGGACATAGGCAAGATATTCGTTTTCGCCCGATCCCGTTTCACGGCGTCACGAAACAGCCTGTACAGATGCCGTCGATGATCCGGATTTGACATATCGATGAAGTCAATAATAATGATACCGCCCATGTCGCGCAATCGCACCTGTCGCGCTACCTCCTGAGCTGCCTCAAGATTCGTCCGATAGACCGTCTCCTCTAAGCTGTTTTCACCCGTAAACTTTCCTGTATTGACATCAATCGCAACGAGACCCTCCGTTTGTTCAATCACGATATGGCCGCCCGAGTGAAGAAACACTTTTTTGTGAAACGTTTTCTCAATTTCCCGCTCAATTCGGTAGCGTTCAAACAGCGGCGGACCGTCCCGATGCCATTCGACTTTCACATCCTGGTCCGGTAAGTAAATCTTCAAGAAATGTTTGACCTGATCGTACAAAAGCCGGCCATCCACAACGATCCGGTTCATGTCATCGGTGAGATAATCCCGAATCATTCGTTCGACAAGATCCAGCTCCCGATGAATGAGGCTGGGAGCTTGCATGCGGCCTGACTCTGACTTGATGTGCTTCCAGGTCTTGGCCAGATATTTAATATCCCGGCTGAAATCGTGCTTGTCCCTTCCTTCGCCAGCGGTCCGGACAATAAAACCGACGTCCTCGGGATGATCGATTTCGGAAAGGATTTTTCGGATGCGGGAGCGTTCGCGGAGGTCATCAATCCGCCGAGAGATGCCGGTCTTTGTCTCGCCCGGAATGAGCACCAAATACCGTGCCGGAAGGGCAATGTGAGTGGTGAGCCGCGGCCCTTTATCACGAATCGGTTCTTTGACCACCTGAACCGTTATTTCCTGGCTCGGTTTCAGAACCTCATCGATACTCGGAATCTTTGCGCGATGTCTTCGCTGATGGAGATCGACTTCGTCAAATTCGGAATCGATGTCGAACGGTGATTCCACCGCATCCGCCACATAAAGGAAACCATCCTTTTTGGTTCCCAGATCGATAAAGGCCGCTTGAATCCCAGGAACGACGGATTTGACTCTCCCTTTGTAAATATTGCCGAACATCCGATAAGCATCGGCGCGTTCGATAAAAAACTCTTCCAATTTTCCATCTTCGAGGATCGCGACCCGTTTCTCGTTCACCTCGAGCGATATCAAGATCTCTTTTTTCATAGTCCCCAACTTTTTTTCGCTGATTCATGTTTCGTATCTGTCGAAAACTGATTTGCAAGGACTGGTAACGCAACAACGCGCTGCTCAAGCAAGAACCAAATGTGGAATCCATTCGTTCGGAGGACTCCGACGTAACTCGTTCCAACCAACAATCTTCCATTCTGATATTTGGCGTCATCTTGATCTCAAAGCAATGTGCAAATTATACCAAACTTTCACTCGATTTGGAACCTGCTAAGTTGAACGGGGTGCGTACCACTCCATGCAGTCGTCATTGCGAGGCAGCGTCCCAAAGCATCGCCGAAGCAATCTACGTTCTGAGATTGCTTCGTCTGCGCCTGGAATGCATCCTCGCAATGACGTCGGGGATTACTGCATCAAGTGGTAGACACCCGTTGAACGTTGCTTACGACTGCATCTCTTGCTCAATTACCACTCACGGCATAGGCACCAGTTTTGACCTCTGGGGCTGCTGCCGTCAAGACGGGTACGCTCACTCCAGGTTCCGAAGCACCCGTTGAAACAGGCTGGACGATCAGGACAGGCTGACCTTCGGTATCCACAACCGTCACCGTAATAAAAAATATGGTTTCCTCCTTTTGGTTCGTGGCTCCTTGCGCCTGACGCTTCGAGCGGAATAATTTTCCAATAAGCGGAACGTCGCCCAGGATCGGTACTTTAACTTGACTAACCACTTCACTATCAGACATCAATCCGCCGATCGCAATCGTTTCACCGCTTCTCATCAGTACCTGTGTCTCCGCCGCACGAACGTCAAAAATAGGAATGTCTGTAAAATCGCCGTTACCAAAGTCTTGGCTCGTTGTCGAAGAACTAACTTCCGGGTGCAACTCCAATAAGATCTCATTCCCATCATTGATGTGCGGAGTTACTTGCAACACGACACCGGTTTCCCGGTACTCAAATCCAGTAATTTCGAGTGCACCTGAGCTTTCATTGCGCTCAAGGGTTGGGATGGGAATTTCGTTGCCGACATTAATTTTCGCTTCCTGATGGTTGAGCACCGTAATTCTTGGATTGGATATGATCTTTGTATTAGACCGTTCCCTTAAAAAGCGGAGTACCGCACTCATCGACGTAAAATCGAGACGGCCAAAGGTGAAAAGATTCGTGCCGTCTGATTCATCGACCGCAGCTGCTGGTTCTGGGAATCCGCGTGTATTCAGCGTATTGCGTGCAAGCGTAGTAGGAACGTTCGGAAAAAAGCGGTTTAATGCACGGTCAAAGATGTCGGAGTCATCCGCATTGCTATGAGAAACAAACGGGAAGGTGATCGGCCTTTGAGCTCCATCCATTGTGACGTCAGTACCCCAAAGGATTCCCAAATTTTCTCCTACCTGAAGGGTCGTCCTTACGATCTTCGAGTCGATAAAGGCTTGTGGAGTTGAGCGGTCTAGCTTTTGAATGACCACCCGGATCTTGTACAGATTCGTTGGGATATCCGTTATCACCAACATGTTTGTGCGCTCGACCGATTTAATCCGGCCGCGTTCAGATAGAACATCCTCAATCGCTGCCATTGCTTCTTCGGCTGTTGTGTAATTTAAAATGAAGGTCTCGGTGACCAACTCCTCCGTCTCAAGATTTTCCTTCGTCGTCACGCGGATAATATTCCCCTCTCGCTCGTACACATAGCCATAGGTCCGCAGCACAACGTCAAGCGCCTTATCCCACGGCACATCCTCCAAACGGATCGTGACCGTTCCTTTGACCTCAGGCCCCGCTACAATATTGACTTTACTCTTCAAACTCAAGATTCGAAGGACATTACTGATATCCGCATCTTTAAAATCTAAGCTCACATTGCCAGAAGCCGCAGAAGTGACAGGCGCGGCTGCTTCCTGAACCATTTCTTGCGTTGCTTGCGCCGTCGCAACCACCGGCCCATTTTGAGCGGATACAACTGGTAGGAAAATAACAAAAGTACCTAACAAAGCCCACGTTATCCTGAGCGCACTGCGTGCCGGCATGCAGTGAATTTCCCTTCTCCCCCAAAGGGGGAGAAGGTTAGGATGAGGGGGATTTTCAAGAGTTCTCCCCCTCATCTTAGTCCTCTCCCCCTTCGGGGGAGAGGAGATAATGTTCAGCATCTCGAAAAAGGGGAAAATGGTAGAACTCAAGTTCTTCACCTATTCTTTCATTTTCGACATTTTCATGAATTCCTTCAGTTCTTCCGCCGTCTGTTCATCATCTACAGGGGGCACCTCAAATTCGTAAGCTTCCTCACCTTCGGCGGGACCCGATGGCCGAACCTCCTCTTTATCTTCCCGCCTCAGGAGCAGATCAAATGTCTTCTCATCCCTTTCCAGAACAACGCGGTTTGCATCAATGGTGCGAACTTTGAAACCAGCGATCGAATCCCCCACCTGAACGATTTCACTGTTGATCACAGCATGAGCTCCGCCCACATCCAAGATAATTCCCTCGAGCTTAAGGTCTGAATAGTTCACGTCATCTTCAAGAATTTCTGTAGCCGAAAAAAATGGATCGTGCTTTCCCTTGCTATCATAGGCAAATTGCTCAGCATCAACGTCTTGACATATGACGCTTCCGAGAATGAACAGCAAGATAATCTTATGCATTGCTCCAGTTTTATTCCTCCTGTAGGTCACATTTAAATGTGACCTACAGGAGGGAAGAAGAGTGACATATCTCATCAGAAACCGGAACAACGCAGTAAGCTTACTTGCGGAGATGCGTGACCATACCGTCGTCATCGGTGACTTCCGTTCACTTTTCACGCGGTGGAAAGCCACCCGGCACCATGCCTTCCATACCCGGAATTATGGGTGGGATCTGCGGCATGCTGGGTTCTTCGGGTGCACCCGGCAGTCGTTTGACGAAAGCTGTAAGCGTGAACGTAGACTCGAGCAATCTCGCTTCCTCGCGCTTTTCTTTCGCAATGTGAAGTTCGAAAATGACAAAATGTTTTGCGTAGCGTTCCAAACCGTTGATAAACATACCCAAGTCGTGGTAGGAACCCTCTACAATCAACTCATAACTTACCGTCTCGTACTGCCCGCCAAACGGCGGCGGTAACTCAACGTTCTTTTTGCTTGGCTCTGACGCACTAATACGCACCCCTGTCGTACGTGCAACCGAGGAGATGATTTTGATCAGCTCATCCTTTTGCTCGGTCTCAAAAAATTGACCGCGGATCCCGCTTATGCGTGCGCCGTACAATTCCTTTTGCTTCTTCATTTCTGAAATGCGAGCAATTTTTGCGCTCGCTTGTTGGATCATGAATTGGAGCATCTTCTTTTCATTCAGCAATTGACTGTTTTGACCCAGAATGGGAAGGAAGAAGAAAAAGATAAACGCAACCAACGCTCCTCCGATAATCGTCCATTGAATGACAGTTTTTCGGTCGAGAGAACGCAGCCACTTCACAAGATCAGCCGGTTTCACATCTCTAGGTGAGCCGCCGCGCAACGGTTTTGCCATAACGATTAAGTCCTCAGAAGCTTTCTTTCTTAAATCCCTCGGTGCTTAAGTCAATCGTGAACTCCGTCACCACCTCTTGCGTTTCTGCTTTTCGCCCGCTCGTGGTCGTCACTTGCGCGTTAAAGGGACCGCGTTGACCGGGTATTGTTTTCGAAACAGGTGTCAAAAACGTTTCCATCCGATTTTTGAGACCGTTTGCGAAATCTTGAATTTGGACCAACACCAAACCGTGTTCTGCCGATTCCGAAACACCTTGAACGATCAATCGAAGCTCTCTCGCTGCTCGTTGAAACGTGAGATCATTCAAGGTTAAGCTTTTTGGGATCAGATCGCCGATCAAATTCAGGATGTGCGCGGACTCAAGCGGAGGATCGACAAAGGTATCATAGAACTCAACTTCCGCGAGCACCGTCGTCCCTAATTCTGCCTCGAGGGTTTGCGCTTCCATGCTTGAAGGTTCCATTTGCTTCCACTGAGACTTCAAGGTTCGATGCGCTGCGCGGATGCGAAGGTTGAGATACAAATTGAAGAGCGAAATGAGTAAGAATACGCTAAAGAGGCCTACAGCGATCAGCTTGTAGGGCACTTTTACCTTCGGGCCCTTGCGAACTCGGAGCTCCTCAGGCAAAAGGTTGATCAGAATCATGATCAATCGTTCCTTGCCGTAGGGGCGGACCCTGTGCCCGCCCGTAGCGTTCGTCGGGCGCCCACAAGGGGCGCCCCTACGGTACCGTGGCCCAGAACGACAACGGAAATCATAGCGTCCGTAGTGCTAATCCAATCGATACGGGCAAAAATGGAATAAGAGGTTTGAGCGCTTCGCGATTGAGCGCTGGACCCAACGACATTTTTTCTGTCGGATCCCATTTCTTCACAGGCACCTCGATACGACTTCCCAGGAGTTCAGACAAGACGGAACATTGAGAAAAGCCTCCAGAAATATAAAAACAGCTCACCGCAGTCACATTTTGATGCTGATTGTAGAAATAATTGAGCGACAACTTGAGCTCTTGAAACAAGCGATCGAGTGCCACCTCGACCACGGCACGCTGCTCACCCTCCGGCAGGGACGCCGAATGCTGGATCCGATACGCTTCTTCCTGTGACACGTTTAATTTACGGCGTATGAGCGCCGTTAAATCATTTCCGCCAAACGCAATATCGCGAGAAAAAGCCACGGTCCCTTGCTCACAGATACACAGCGTTGTGTCTCCTGCGCCAAAATCGACGAAACCGATCACTTGCTCTTTCATTTCCGGAACACTAAACTCAAGAGCATTGATGCAGGCAAAAATATCTAAATCAACTGCTTTCACCCGGAGACCGGATGGCTCGACTGACTTAACGAGCTTCTCGACCTCCGCCCTTTTCGCTGCCACCAGAATGACTTCCATGGAATTCTCATCTGCCCTCGACGATTGCGCATTGATGTGGTAATCCAAAACAACCTCGGAAATACTAAACGGAAGATATTTTTCGGCTTCGAATTGAATGGATGATGCGAATTCCTCAGGCGTCATCTTAGGAAAGATGAGGAATCGAATCACAACCCCATATCCCTTGATGGATAAGTTCACTTCTTTAGACTGGAACCCCATCTCGCCGCAGAACTTTTTGAGCTGGTCCGCCACCGGCTCGGCAGCACGGACCTCGGCACGCCCGCAATGTTCTAAAGTAACCTGATCTCCCTGAGACGCAATCTCACAACCCACGATATTGGCTTTTCCGATATTAAGGCCGATCGAGCGGCCGGCTTTTGCGCGCGGAGGTTTTGCTGCCCGGAGCTTGGAGATAAGTTGCATCAACATAAAAAAACCGTACTCACATTTTCCAGCAAGCAAGG
>Ga0156289_1044_pt4 | contig 47374 bp, 43 predicted proteins | sample RifCSPlowO2_12_FD_116157 | JGI IMG/M metagenome (GOLD analysis project Ga0156289, IMG submission 116157) | Omnitrophica bacterium RIFCSPLOWO2_12_FULL_50_11
AGTGAGTCGAAGAAAAAAGGGAGCTCACTGATTGACATTTGCTGGCGTAAACGTATACTTTTGTCGAACGCCTGCTCGGTCAAAGGGAGCAGCAGAGCGAAACGATTTTTCGAGGATGGAAGACCTTCTGAGGTTTGTTGAGGATCAAAAAATTATTGCGGTCATTCGTGTGAGTGACCACAGCGATGCCGAGTGCATTGCGAAAGCAGTGATCGACGGCGGCATCCGGGTGATTGAGATCACGCCTCATGTTTCGCAGTCCACAAAATTAGTCGAAACACTTGCCAAGCAAAGTGACGTCGTGGTCGGTTTAGGTTCCGCAACAGATGGAGAACAAGCTTACCGAGCGATCCAAGTAGGAGCCCGATTCGTAAGCAGTTTGTATCTAGATAACAGCATCTTGACCGTGTGCAAGAACAACAATGCCATGGTCATGCAAGGCGCCTCCACAGTGACAGAAGCGATCGAAGCCTATCATTTTGGGGTGGACCTTGTCCGTCTGTTTCCAGCCGATTTCTTGGGAGGCGCACCCTATGTGAAATGCTTGAGACGTTCATTTCCTTTTCTGAAGGTGGTGCCTACGAGCGGTGTCACGCTTGACAATTTTCTCGATTACATCAGGGCCGGCGCAACTGCGTGTGCGGTGGGCCGCGGGTTTTACGATGCAAGTATGGTTCGCGGTCACCTTTGGTCTGAAATTACGGATCGGGCAAAGCAGTTTGCGGAAAGGCTTGAGTCGCTGAAAGTCACTCGCTGAATGAAAAAGGAATCGTGCTTTTTCAATCCAACTTGGGTCTTGTGACTCTTTCTAACATCTCAAAAGTCCAGCGCTGACCCTCTTCCTTTTCCCAGTTTTATGGTTTCAAGACAAACGGAACATGTACGGCAGAGTTTTTTTTCCAGTTTTCGTGCGCTTCTTTGTTCAAAATATGTTTGCGATAAAACTCCGAAAACTCCACATATTGCTCCATAGAAAGCACTGGCGGAGGAAGTGACTCCTTGATCGTCGGTAGATTTAGCGTTTCCAATTCTTTAATGCCTCCAAAATTTTCTTGTAGATTGCTGCTGAACCATATTTGAGGCAAAGGTCTCGAAATTTTTTCGACCGAAAAGCAATGCGATTTCTTTTAATCAACTCAAGGATATCATAGAGGTCCCGATATTCTCGCTCGTTCGGATTATTTTTAATCGAATGTAGCTTTAGAGCAAAAAGATGATCCAATGAGGGTATCTTAAACCGATGGCCGCTAATTTTAGCATCCCCTGCATCTTCTATGATCCCTTCAAACGTATTCGGGTCGACAAAAATAAGGTCTATTTCCATCAACCTTGCCTTTGGTTCGCGAAAGCGGGCGAAGAGAGGATTCTTCCTTTCTTCTCTGTAGCCCGCTCCTTCTAAGGCAGCACGTGCTGTGTCATAATTTTTCTCGAGGATTAAGACATCAAGATCTGCGGTACCCCGGGTTGCCTTGTAGTAATTAACGGCAAAACCGCCGACGAGGACGAAAGGGATTTTTGCTTTTCCAAACGCCTCGGCAAGTAGCTCCAGAACATTGGGATATTTCATGGGCAATCATTCAGCGTCGACAATCTTTATGTTACTTGATTCTTGATTCAGCCGTCTATGAAAATTTGTTACACCGCATTTGGAAGTGAACTGCGTTGTCCCGAGCTTTTTGAGATTTGCATAGCACCGGTGCATCGGGTACGCTTTAGTTACCAACCAAGGTGGCCCGGTGGACATGATTTCGTTTGGTTCCGAGGTATGTCGGAACTTTACGGAAGCGATCAAAAGAGAGTGGTACCAAACCAACGAGCTCGGCGGATTCGCCGCTTCGACGATCTTGTCACTGAACACGCGCCGTGATCACGGCCTTTTGGTGGCGTCTCTGAGACCACCGCTTGGCCGTTATGTGCTTTTGAGCGGTCTTGACGAGACCCTCTACATCGATGACGCTGCTTACCCCTTATCGACGCGGATACAAGCGAATACCATTTATCCAAATGGATTTCTTTACTTGGATCAGTGCTCGTTGGAACCGTTTCCGAGCTGGATTTATTCGGTCGAAGATCTTTTGTTGGGGAAAAGCGTTGTGCTCCTACGCGGCGAGCAGACGGTTTTGATCCGCTATCAGATTTTATCAGGTGATGAGGACCTCGTTCGTTTGGAGCTCAGGCCGTTGACCGCTTTTCGCCACGTTGACGATTTAGCTCGTCGTAACCAGAGTCTCAATACGAAAATGGTGGTGACCAGTGACCGGATCACTTTTGCTGGCATGTACTTTTATCATAATGCCGCCATCGTCGAAGAGTCCGGTAACTGGTACCAGCACATTCAATATCCAGAGGATAAGAAGGTTGGTCGTGAGTTCGAAGAAGATCTCTTTGCTCCATTTCGACTGATCTACGCCTTTGGCAATCGACGTGAGAATTTTTTGGTTGGTTCCATGATCGGCCGCGAACGGATGGATTTCAAAAGCCTACTTGCGCGAGAGGTAGAGCGCCGAGCGCGGTCAAGGTAATCGCCTTAACCGTAAGGCAAATCACGATTTGCGAAAAGAGGATTGAGAACAAGACAGCGTCTTTTTTTACTGCATTTGACACACGACATTTCTGATGGTAGAATTAACCCTTTTAAACACAAGTACTTACGGTGTTTTCTGCTCGGGTTTCTTCTGAAACGCGGTTTCAAAGAAATACAAGACTGGGTTGTAGGGCGTGGGATGAAGCGGAATCGATCGTTTCTTTTTTTGTTCCTTGTCGGTTTCATTTTTGTGTTTGGACAAATGAGCTACACAGCCTTTTTTGGCGAAGTCAAAACGGGTCTCCAAAACGTCGCAAGTGATCAATATGGATATTCCTTCTATGTCCCACCAGATTACACACCGGATCGAGGTTGGCCGCTTGTTGTTGTGTTACACGATGAAGGAGACTTAGGGGAGGAATATATCCAAGGGTGGCTTGGTGCAGCGAAGGAACGCGGATTTTTAATATTTTGCCCGAATTATCCGGTGCCGCGAGATTTCCCTTACGACAGCGAAGCATGGTTGCTCAAGCACAAACGCACGTTCCAAAGCCAATATCACATTGATCCCAACCGAATTTTAGTGACCGGTTCCGGTTTTGGCGGTCATTACGCGTTGTACTTGGGTCTCCGATATCCTGAGGAATTCGCGGCCGTTGCTTCTGTGGGTAATGCAATGAGCGGGAGATTTCAGAGGTTGTTTGCATTCTCGTTTGCTAAAGTGAATCGCTTACCGGTTCTTATCTTGAAGGGGTCGGAGGATAACGCGGACGATTCGGAGAAAGCGACAGCGGAACTCAAGACGATGCGATCGCGCGGGTATGTAGTGGAAACGGTCGAAGCCAAAACCCGAGAGGAGTTATCTGTTGCAAACGCGAGCCCTCATATTTTTGAATGGTTTGAGCAAGTGAGTTTGGAGCGGGAAAGTGGCGCACGAAGTCGTTCTTGGAGTCCACGACAGAAGTTTTTCGAGTGGGCAGATAATTTATTGCGGAATCGTTGACAAGAGAGGTAAACATTGTGGCGGAGCTGACAGGGGCTAAGATCATGATCGAGTGTTTGAAACGTGAAGGAGTCGAATATCTCTTTGGGCTTCCGGGGGGCGCAATTTTGCCGACTTTCGATGCTCTTTATGATTCAGACTTGAAGTTTATTTTGGTGCGGCACGAGCAAGGCGCTGCACATATGGCGGATGGATACGCACGTGCGACGGGAAAGCCAGGTGTGTGCCTGGTGACTTCGGGGCCTGGAGCGACGAACACAGTGACTGGCCTTTGCACAGCATATATGGATTCGGTCCCGTTGGTTTGCATTACCGGCCAGGTTGCGACGCATGTGATTGGCAGCGACGCCTTTCAAGAAGCAGACATTATTGGGGTAACGCGTCCAGTGACGAAGCACAATTATTTGGTGAGGGACGTAAACGATCTAGCGCGGGTTGTGCGTGAGGCTTTTTACATTGCTACAACGGGCCGACCAGGACCCGTTTTAATCGATTTCCCGGTCGATGTCAGCCGCGCGAAAATCGAGTTCGTTTATCCAAAAGAAGTTAACATCCGTGGTTATCGGCCGAAGACCGAGGGCCATCCGAAGCAAATTCAAAAGGCTGCGGAACTGATCATGGAAAGCACACGGCCGTGCCTCTATGTGGGTGGGGGAACGGTCGGTTCTGGAGCACAAAAAGAGCTGTTTGAACTGGTGGAAAAAACTGGAATTCCGGTGACGACAACGGTTTTAGGACTGGGTATTTTTCCGGAAAATCATCCATCCTCGCTTCGTATGCTTGGAATGCATGGAACGCATTACGCGAATTATTCGGTACAAAATTCAGATCTTTTGATTGCGGTGGGGGCACGGTTTGACGATCGCGTTACGGGAAATATCGCAAAATTTGCGCCGCATGCGAAGATCATTCACATTGACATCGACCCGGCCTCGATTTCCAAAACGGTTAAAGTAGATGTTCCCATCGTTGGAGACATTAAGCCCATCTTGAGGGAAGTGAATAAATTGGTGAAGGACAAGCGGTCACAGATGAAGGAATGGCTCACGCAGATTGAAGGCTGGAAAAAGAAGCATCCGCTCAAGTATGACAATTCGGGCACTGAGATTAAGCAGCAATATGTGATCCAAAAGATTGGAGAAATGACCGATCACAAAGCGGTGGTCACCACGGGGGTTGGTCAGCATCAAATGTGGACCGCACAGTGGTATCAGTTTACGGCCCCTCGGAGCATGATTACGTCAGGCGGTTTGGGAACCATGGGGTATGGCTTTCCCGCAGCGATTGGGGCGCAATTAGGTCGGCCTAAGGAACAAGTGATTTGCATTGATGGAGACGGTTCATTTCAGATGACGATGACCGAACTTTCCACAGCGTCTTATTACAAAGTCCCAGTGAAAGTGATCATCATGGACAATGCTCATCACGGGATGGTGCGCCAGTGGCAGGAGCTCTTTTACAATCGTCGATACTCAGGATCGCAGTTGGGACCTTCGAATCCAGATTTTGTGAAAATTGCGGAAGGTTGTGGTGCATTTGGAATTAAGGTATCGAGAAAAGAAGAAGTGGTGGGTGCGCTTGAGAAAGCGTTCGCGTACAATGGACCTGCCGTCGTTCATTGCGTGGTCGCTCCTGCTGATAATGTATATCCCATGGTGCCAGCAGGCCACGCACTTGATCAAGTGCTGGACATGGCGTAAGTGGGAGAGAACAGAGGTCAGAAGTCAGAGGTCAGAAGTCAGAAGTCAGAGGACAGAAGACGGAGGGAAAAGAAGAGAAATGAGCGGGACAATTAAAACGGTAAACGACCTCAGGGTTTACGAGAAGGCGTACCCGCTTGCAATGGAGATTTTTGAAATCACAAAGGATTTCCCGAAAGACGAGACGTATTCCTTGACAGACCAAATCAGGAGGTCGTCAAGATCGGTTGCGATCAATATTCGAGAAGGGTTTGCCAAGAGAAAGTATGAGCACGTTCTAACTCGACACTTAAATGATGCGTTAGGATCAGCCGATGAGACAAGGGGGTGGTTATCCTTTGCATTGGATTGCAAGTACATTTCAAGGAAGAAGTGGGAAGATCTTGATCAGCGGTATGACGAAGTGGGTGCGATGTTGTATTCATTGATGAGTACTTGGCGCAATTTCGCCGATGACTGACATCAGAAGTCAGACGTCAGAAGTTAGAAGACAGACGTCAGAAGACAGAAGTCAGACGTCAGAAAATAGATGTTAGAATTTAGAAAATAGAAGTGAGAAAAAAACGAGAAGGCCTCTGTCTTCTGACTTCTGTCTTCTGACGTCTGTCTTCTAACTTCTGACGTCTGACTTCTGATGTCAGTCATCTGATCATAAGGAGACACGATGAAACATACGATTTCGGTTCTGGTCGAAAATCAGGCTGGCGTGCTCGCACGAATCGCAGGTCTTTTTTCTGCGCGCGGTTTCAATATTGACAGTCTCGCGGTTGGCGAGACGGAAGATCCGACCGTTTCGCGGATGACGATCGTCACGCACGGCGACGATCGTGTGGTCGAGCAAATTATGAAGCAACTTAACAAGCTGATCGATGTGATCAAAGTTCAGGATTTGAATGAGGTCGACATGATTGAGCGTGAACTTGTGCTCATCAAAGTCGCAGCCACGGCGAGCACGCGTTCGGAATTGATGCAGATTGTGAATACCTTTCGTGCGAAGGTGGTCGATGTGAATCCAAAATCGCTGACGGTTGAAGTGACGGGAAATCAAAGCAAAATCGATGCACTGCTCGAACTCGTTCGGCCGTTTGGCATTAAAAGCGTGGCGCGAACGGGTGTGATCGCGCTCACACGCGGGGTAGAGGAGAAAAAACCAGCTGAGAAAGCGAGTGGGTAAAGAGATCTCGTAACCGTTAGAAACGGGAAAGGACGAACAACATGGCAAAAATTTATTACGATCAAGACGCAGATTTGAACGTGTTGAAAGGGAAAAAAGTTGCGGTCATTGGCTACGGCATTCAGGGCCGAGGGCAAGGTCTTAATTTACGCGATTCTGGGGTCGAAGTGATCGTCAGCCAACGCCGCGGTGGAAAGAATTATGAGCTTGCGGTTCAAGATGGGTTTCAGCCGGTCGGTGCCGAAGAAGCAGCCGAGCAAGCGGACATTATCCAAATCCTGACGCAAGACCACTTACAAGCGGAGATTTATCAGAAATCAGTTGCGCCGCTTTTAAACCCTGGGAAAGCGCTCCTTTTTTCACACGGCTTCAACATTCATTTTGGGTACATTAAACCGCCCAAAGAGATCGATGTTTTCATGGTAGCGCCGAAGGGCCCTGGCGCTTTGGTGAGGAGTCAGTTCTTGGAAGGTGGCGGTGTTCCGTGTTTGGTTGCGGTTCATCAAAACCCAACGGGCAATGCATTGAAACTTGCGCTTGCACACGCGAAAGCAATCGGGGGAACTCGTGCGGGTGTCATTGAAACCACATTTAAAGAAGAGACCGAGACCGATCTTTTTGGGGAACAGGTCGTCCTTTGCGGGGGCCTCAGCGAATTGATTCGTGCGGGATTTGATACGTTGGTAAAGGCCGGATATCAGCCGGAGCTTGCTTATTTTGAATGTTTGCATGAGGTAAAGCTGATTACGGATGCCATCTTTGCTTCTGGAATCAGCGGAATGCATCGACGTGTCTCTGATACGGCCGAGTATGGTGATTACAGCCGGGGCAAACGGATCATTACGAAAGAAACAAGAAAAGAGATGCAGAACATTTTGAGCAAGATTCAGTCTGGGGAATTTGCGAAAGAGTGGATTGAAGAGAACAAAAAAGGACGCCCCAATTACAACCGAATGCGTGCCGAGTGCGATGGGCACATGATCGAGCAAGTGGGCGAAAAGCTTCGACGGATGATGCCGTGGATCGGTGGGTCACTTGAGAAAAAGGCTCATGCGGTTCAGCGTTCGATCGTGTCCTGAAGGAGAATGAGAATCGGTGACTACGTCGAAAAGTAGAAAAAAAGTTTACATCTTTGATACGACGCTTCGCGATGGCGAACAGTGTCCGGGCGCGACCCTTACGCCCGAAGAAAAGCTTGAAATCGCAAAGCAGTTAGAACGTTTGAATGTGGACATCATCGAAGCCGGTTTTCCCGTGGCATCGCCGGGAGAAGTGGAGGCGATCCAGATGATTTCTAAGGAAGTCAAGCGCCCTGTCATTTGTGGACTTTCACGGATGGCGCAAAGGGACATAGACATCGCACGTGAAGCGCTTAAGTTTGCGTCGAAAAAGAGACTCCATGTGTTCTTAGCAACGTCCAAGATCCACAGGGAGTACAAGTTAAAAAAGGGGAAACGTGAGATCTTGAAACTTTCGGTGCAAAACATTAAATATGGGAAAAAATTTTTTGACGATATCGAGTTTTCACCGGAAGACTCAGCACGCACGGAACGCAATTTCTTGACGGATGTCGTGAGAGCTGGAATTGATGCGGGTGCGACGACGGTGAATATTCCAGATACGGTCGGCTACACGATGCCGGATGAGTTTGGTCAATTGATCGCCTTTCTCGTCAAAAAGAATCCCGAGCTTGGGAAAACGGTGAATCTTTCCGTGCACTGTCATAATGACTTAGGCTTGGCGGTTGCGAATTCACTAGCTGCGATCAAACATGGAGCTAATCAAGTAGAATGTACCGTAAACGGAATTGGGGAGCGTGCTGGCAATGCTTCCCTTGAAGAAATTGTGATGGCAATTGACACGCGCCGGGACCTCATGGGTGTGTACACGGATATTCGGTTGAAGGAAATTACAAAATCGTCACGCTTGGTTTCTCATTTAACCGGCCTTGTTGTTCAACCGAACAAAGCCATTGTTGGACGTAATGCGTTTGCACATGAATCGGGTATCCATCAGGATGGGATTCTAAAGAAACGGCAGACCTACGAAATTATCGATCCTCAGCGCATCGGATTGGCGGGCAGTGAAATGGTGATGGGCAAACATTCCGGTCGGCACGCGTTTCGCGAGCGTCTGGCAAAATTGGGCTACGAGTTGAAAGCGGGAGAGCTCGAGCAAGCCTTTGAACGGTTTAAGAAACTTTCCGATCAGAAGAAATACGTGTTCGACAAGGATTTGGAAGCGATTGTCGAAGACACGATAAGCAAGGTCCCCGAGATCTGGCGGCTTGAGCATTTGAAAATCACAAGCGAGACTGGTTTGGCGCCGCGAGCAACTGTGCGTTTGAGCCGGGAAGGGAAAACAGACGAAGCAACCTCGGAAGGCGACGGCCCCGTAGATGCTTGTTACAAAGCGATTGAAAAGATTACGGGGCTCAGTCCTAAACTCGTGGGGTACGCGATCCAGTCCGTCACGAGTGGAAAGGATGCCCTTGGAGAGGTGAATCTTAAGTTGGAAATTGAGGGCAGAGATGTGAGTGGCCGTGGGACGAGTACGGATGTCCTTGAAGCGAGTGTCAAAGCGTATCTTTTCGCGCTCAATAAAGTCGGTGCCAAAGTACTCGGCAAGTCCTCTTCTCCAATTTAAGAGTCATCAGCCGTCAGCTTTCGGTCATCAGCCGTGAAACCTGGGACAGAAATGCAAGGCATAATGGGCCGAGCAAAATGCATGACCCTATTTCACTTAAAATGAGCAGCAGGGAAACTGCGGTTACCTTTACGGTTTATGCCTTCTATCGCCTTCAACGTTTTCAGCTGATAGCTGACGACTGATAGCTGAAAGCTGAGAGCTGATATTCATGCGGGCAGCGGGTGATCCTGAATTAAAGGTGTACGGCATCTTTGGCTGGCCGCTGGGCCATACCGTTTCCCCTGTATTCCAGAATCGTGCGTTTGATTATTATCACTTGAAATCGATTTACTTTGCTTTTGAGCGCCCACCTTCGCGATTTCGGTTCTTGATGCGGCACCTTAAGTCCTTTATGCTCGATGGTTTTAATGTCACCGTCCCGTATAAGGAGACCGTCATTGCCTATTTGGATCGGCTGAGCCCTGAGGCGCGCATCATTGGTTCAGTAAACACCGTCAAGAAAGAAGGGAACCGGTGGGCCGGTTACAACACGGATCTCCACGGATTCTTAGCGGGACTTCGTGAGGCGAAATTCAGAGCCAGTGGGAAATCCGGCATGGTTTTAGGGGCAGGGGGATCCGCACGGACCGTCGTCTACGCACTGGCGAAGAGCGGTGCGCGAGACATTGTGATCGCCAATCGAACGTTGTCAAGAGCGCGGCGTCTCGTTAATAGGTTTCAGAGGCAGTTCCCAAAAACCGCGTTGCGTGCAACCTTTCTTAGAGGGAAAGAATTTGAGCGCGCGATTTCCGAAGTGGATATTTTGGTTAATGCAACGAAAGTCGGTTTGAAACCGAGCGATGGATCGCTCCTTCAGAAGAAATTATTTCCCAAAAAGAAAATTCTTGTTTACGATCTTATTTATCGGCCGCGACGAACAAAGTTACTTCAGTTAGCGAAGCAGTGCGGATACAAGATTCAGAATGGCGAGACGATGCTCCTCCATCAAGGGGCAAAGGCATTCGAAATGTGGACCGGCAAGCGGGCACCGCTTCGTGAGATGAAAGAAGCGCTTCATGTGGCTCTCAAATCTCAATAATGTTTTTGTATTCCTCTTGGGAGCTGTCGTTGGAAGCTTTTTGAACGTTTGTATTCACCGTTTACCACGTGAGGAATCAATCGTCTGGCCCTCCTCACGCTGTCCGTTGTGTCACAAACCGATTCGGTGGTATGACAATATCCCGATCGCGAGTATGATTTTGTTAAAAGGCCGGTGTCGCTACTGTTACGGACGGATTTCTTCGCGTTATCTGGTGGTCGAGTTGTTAACAGCAGTGTCGTTTTTGTGGATTTGGTTAACTTTTGGTCTCGCGATTCAAACGCTGGTTGTAGCACTTCTCTTTTCACTTTTGTTCATTGCCACGGTCGTCGACTTAGAACATCAAATTATCCCAGACGAAGTAAGTTTAGGGGGTCTTGGGGCAGGAATCGTGCTGAGCACCGTGGTTCCTTCGTTACATGGTGAGACGATCTGGTTCAAAGGGTCGATTGCGTCGCTCCTTGGTGCTCTAGTAGGCGGCGCAGTGATTTATGCCACGGGCGTGGTGGGCAAGCTCGTCTTTCGAAAAGAAGCGATGGGGGGCGGTGATGTCAAACTCCTCGCCATGCTGGGCGCGTTTTTAGGCTGGAAGAAGGTGGTCTTCGTTTATGTTCTAGCGCCCTTTTTTGCGCTTCCTGTGGGTCTCTTTGTGAAATTTGTGAAACGAACCGAAATCATACCGTTCGGGCCGTTTCTTTCGCTCGCTGGCTGGATTGCTTTTCTATGGGCGGAGCCGATTCTGGCTTGGTATTGGGGCGGGTGGTTCATCTGAAACCGCCCGAAGGAGAATCTGATGCTTCAATTCATTACGTGCGGTGAATCGCACGGAAAATACTTATCCGCAATTTTAGAAGGAGTCCCAAGCGGTTTGAAGGTGGACCTCGAGTTCGTTCAACAGGAGCTCGTGCGGCGGCAGCAAGGTTACGGCCGGGGCGGTCGGCAGAAAATCGAAAAGGATCGCGTCGAACTAACCGGCGGCGTTTATCGCGGAATGACCACAGGAGCTCCGATTGGATTTTTACTTCAAAATAAGGATGTCACGATTAATACCTTGCCGCAGCTCGACCGACCGAGGCCCGGCCACGCTGATTTGGCGGGTGCTTTGAAGTATCGCCAGGGAATCCGGGAGGTGTTGGAGCGCGCAAGTGCGCGCGAGACGACCATGAGAGTTGCGATCGGTGCCGTTTGTAAATTGTTGCTGTGTGAATTTGGGGTTCACGTGATTGGACATGTGATTCAAATTGGGAAGGCTCGGCTTGAAGAGGAAGTTTCATTTGAAGATATTGAAAAACGGCGTGAAGGTTCCCCCGTCAATTGCGTGTCTCGTGAGATCGAAAAGCAGATGGTGGAGGAAATCAATCAAGCCATGAAAAACCGCGACACGGTAGGAGGGAAATTCGAGATCCGCGTGCATGGCGTACCGATCGGTTTAGGTTCGCATGTTCATTACAAGCGAAAGCTGACGGGACGTATTGCGCAAGGTTTAATGAGCATGCAGTCGATCAAGGCAGTTGAATTTGGCCTCGGCGTTTTGGAAGCGCAAACACCCGGTTCCAAGGCTCATGATGAAATCTTTTATGATCCAAAAAAAGGATACTATCATAAAACCAACCGTGCGGGCGGTTTCACAGGAGGAATGACAAACGGTGCCGACATTTTGGTGCGGGCAACCATGAAACCTATTTCGACGCTCCGCCGTGAGCTGCAGTCGGTCAATATGAAAACGAAGGAGAAAGAAAAAGCGGACTTCGAACGGTCTGACATTTGTGCGGTGCCGGCCGGAAGTGTCATTGGCGAGGCGGTCGTTGCGTTTGAGGTGGCAGATGCATTTTTAGAAAAATTTGGCGGCGACTCAACGGTCGAGCTCAAACGCAACTATGACGGGTACCTGAAGCAATTGAAGGAAATGTGAATAATATTTATCTCGTTGGCATGATGGGATCGGGCAAGTCGTCCAGCGGGCGGGAATTGGCACGGCTGCTCTCATTTTCCTTTGTCGACCTCGACGAACGGGTCGAGGAGCGTCTTGGGATGTCCATCAACGAAATTTTCAAAACGTACGGAGAGCCTTATTTCCGAAAGGTGGAAAGCGAGGTCCTGAGCGAAGTCGCACGCGACTCGGATCAGGTTGTAGCTTCCGGTGGTGGTATTGTATTGAACCCTTGTAATAACGAGACGATGCGGAAAACAGGGCGCGCGATTTATTTGAAGACCATGCTTGACGCGTTGTGGGAGCGTGTGAAACATAAGCGGGACAGGCCGCTCCTTCAAACGCCGAATCCTAAACAGGTGCTCGCGGATCTTCTGCGCATACGCGGCCCACTTTACGAAGAAACTTCTAGCGGTCAGTTTGTGACGAATGGAAAGTCACCAGAAGCCGTGGCGCTCGAGATCTACCGAACGTGTTTTAAACAATCATGAAGCGAATTTACTTACGGTCGTCACAAGGTTGTTATCCTATTCTGATCGGACGAAATTTACTCCGCTGCGTTGGCTCTTTGATGAGAAAGGTCGAAGGAGCGCACGGCCGCGCGCCCCAACGGACGAAGGTTTTCATCGTCTCCAATAGGACCGTGGCACGATATTATCTTGCGCCAGTCCAACATTCCTTGGAACGCAGTGGTTTTCGTATTTCGCGGTTTCTCTTGCCTTATGGCAGCGAGCGGGATAAGTCTGAAGGCGTTCTTCGCGGCCTTTGGAGCGAAATGGCTCGAGTTCCGCTTGAGAGGACCAGCACCGTGGTTGCTTTAGGAGGCGGAGTGGTTGGCGATGTATCAGGCTTAGCAGCCTCGACGTATATGCGCGGCATTTCACTCGTTCATGTGCCGACAACCTTGTTGGCCCAAGTCGACAGCGCGATTGGCGGGAAAACCGCAATTAATTTGGCGTTTGCCAAAAACATTATTGGAACGTTTTATCAGCCCAAGATGGTGATCTCAGATGTGGATACTTTGAAAACCATGAGTTTGAGGGAATGGCGAAATTCGTTCGCAGAGGTGATTAAATATGGTGTGATTGGCGATCCCAAGCTTTTCAGATTGCTTGAGCTACGCGTGGAGTGGTTTTTTTCGTCGCTTCGGAAGAAGGCCTTTGGATCACGAGTGCTTTCTTTTCTGGAGACCGTCATCTGGCGGTGCGCTCGTGTGAAGGCGACAGTTGTCGAAGGCGATGAGTATGAAACGAAAGGAATGCGCATGATATTAAACTACGGTCACACCTTTGCTCATGCGCTTGAAGCAGATTCTGGTTATCGTTTGCCTCACGGTGAGGCTGTGGCAATGGGTATGGTACTTGCGGCGAAAATGGCGTGTCAGAATGGGAGTCTTACAAGCTCTGCGGGCGAGAGGCAGCGACGCTTGCTCGAGAAGATGGGGCTGCCAGTTCGTCCGAAAAGCGACCGGCTTTCTGTCAGCCGGCTTCTCGCGTTTATGAAGCGTGATAAGAAGGCACGTGGGGGAAAATTAACGTTCATCTTACCAAGATCGATCGGCCGTGTCGAAGTACGGCGCGGCATTTCTAGAGAAAGGGTACGTAACATTTTACGCGCATTGTAGGAGTATATTGTCATGTCTGCGAAAATTAAGTTGGCGATTGGGGTTGTTGCAGGTCTTTGGATTGCGTATTTCCTCAGGGTTGTCAGCTCCCAGTATCTTTGGATTTTGTTTTACCAGTAATCTGGCATCAAGTCAGATCTACCTCGGAATACGGTGTACTGAATCTATAAGCAATTCGTTGAAGATGTGCAAGCGTTCTTGCCAGGTTTTTTCTTCAATCGACTTACCGTAAGCGTCGACAGCGTTTAGACGATCGAGCAAACCGATTCTATTTGCAAGTTGAATCGCAAGACCTGGACGGCCGTTCACTTCGAGAATCATCGGGCCTCGCAACTTATCGACGACGAAGTCAACGCCGGCATAACCCAGTTGAAATACCGAGTACGTTTTCACAGCTATTTCTACGATGTTTTTCCAAAACGGTATGCGAATGCCCTTCACCGGCTTTCTCGTATCGGGGTGGATATCCGTGTAGCGTGAGTGATGGACGCCGTGTAAGCTTACGCCCTCGGCCATGTCGATTCCGACACCGATCGCGCCTTGATGAAGATTTGCTCTGCCATCCGATTCCTTCGTCGGCAGACGAAGCATTCCGGCAACAGGAACGCCACGATAGACGAGGATCCGGATGTCAGGAGTACCCTGATAAGTGACCTCTGAAAATACATCATGGCATTCAGTACAATATTCAAAAAAAACTCGGTCGCTCCGTCCGCCCAGAGAATACAAACCCGCTAAGATGTTGGCAAGGTGCAGCTCCCACTCAAGGCGGGACAACAGCTGGCTATTCTTTTTTCTCCACACGCCATCGGTATGAGATTCGATCACTAAAATGCCGCGGCCTTCTCGACCGCGTGCAGGCTTCACCACGAAGCTTTGAGGAAGTTTTGCATCTTGAAAGGACCGAATCTCAAATTGATGCTCGATGACGCTGTACGTTTCGGGCACGGGAATCTCTATCTCCTGAAGCATGGCCTTCGCTTTTAATTTGTCGTCTGCGCGAGCCAGGTGCTGGCTGTCGTTCCAAACAGAGGAATAGGAAGCATTTCGTCTATTGAGTCCAAGCAATCCAGTGGAATTTAACTTTTTCATTTAGTGATGATTGACGTCGTATCTTATTTTTTCATGAGATCTCGAAACCGGTAATATTCTGTCCATCGAAGGCCGGTGTACCGGCCGAGGAGCAGCAAAAGGCCTGTGATGATGAGAATTGTTTCCGGATAGAGAAGCAAAAAATGTGAGATCAGATGGAATCTGATGATCCCGTAGATCACGATGGCTACAAACAAGGTGCCAGCAGCCGTTTTAAGGGCCTCACGGGTGCCGCTTTCGAGCTGCAATATTGCAAAGCGTTCAATCATCCATGTGATCACGACAATCGATAAAGGAGAAAAGTAATCAAGCGGAACACTGCCTTGATGATGAAGCACGAGAACAATGATGAGCATGGAAGTGGCGGCAACCGTCAGTACGATACTTAATGCGGGGATGAGAAGAATATGAAGACGGCTGAGATGCGACCGTACGAAGCTACCGACGAGTCCAGATGCGATGAGAAAGATAAGACCGAAAATGAGGGACGTTTCCCTCAAGGCAATTGCTAGGAGTACCGGCGTAGACGTACCGAATGTGCTGATGCCGACGACATTGCGGAACATGGTAACGACCAGTAACCCCAGCGGGATCAAAACGACAGACGTGACCTGCCCATGCATTTCGGGAGGGAAGATCGAGGACAGCCATGGACTCGTGACGGCATACGATTCTGATATTATGAATAAGGAGATGAAATGTCGAAAGAAGCCTATCGCTACGGCACCGAAAATGAGGATGGCTGCAATTCGGTACACACGGCGGTCCATTAAGTCAGTGTCTTTTTTAATTTTTGCCATTGCGAATCTGATTAGAACTGGTGCAGTCGGGTGTCTACCACTTGATGCAGTAATCCCCGACGTCATTGCGAGGATGCGTTCCAGGCAGATCCCTCGCAATGACGACTGCATGGAGTGGTACGCACCCGTGCAGTCAAAAAAGGTGAACGTTGTCCATGAGTATGCTATCTTATGATGCCGCTGAGTCGATTTGAAGAAAGATGATATCGCGATCGGCAAGGCAACCGGAAGAGATATTTTCAATGCCTTGTCCCTGTGAGAGGTTTCAAGCAACACTTTTTCCACTACAGGTGAGACCACTGATGTTCACGAGGAGAGAGAAACGATGAGACATTTTATGGGTCATATTAAGAAATACATTCTGCGCGGGCTCTTTGCCATTATTCCGATAGGTCTTTCGCTGTTTGCGATTAGATTCTTCTATGTCGCGATTGACCAGAAAATGATGGGGGCCGTCGATGATGTTCTCGGATTTCGTGTCCCTGGTTTTGGTATGCTTCTTTTACTCGTTTTTCTTTACTTACTGGGAGTCGGAGCAAGCAACGTGATGGGCAAACAGGTGTTTGGCCTCATCGAGCGCATCACCGATCGTATTCCTATTATCAAGACGACCTATCAGGTAGGCAAGCAAGTCGTATCCGCGTTTTCGCTTCCCGAAAGACAGGTCTTTAAAAAAGTCGTTCTCGTCGACTATCTGAAACCAGGAATTTGGACGATCGGGTTTGTCACAGGCACGATCATCGATCGTAAAAATAAAGACGACCGGCTACTCAAAGTATTTGTGCCGACACCGCCTAATCCCACATCGGGTACGATGGTCGTTGTCCGGGAATCACAAACCCGAGATCCAGGATGGACGATTGAAGAAGCGATGCGGTGTGTTATTTCCGGCGGTATCATCGGGCCCGACGAAATAAGGTAAGGAAACCAGCCCCTTCTCAACATGCGGATCTGGATCGGTTGGCTTTTTTTGTTCCTCACCCTTTTACTCCTCGCGTTTGGATCGTTCTCGCTGTACAGGGGCGTTGAAGAAAATCGGATCTTAACCGCGGTGATCGAACGCCTGTCGGCCGATGCTCGTGTGGCCGAAGTTGTCGTCACTGAGAGTTCCTATGATGAGAAGGAAGAGAATGTCGAAACCACGATTAAGTTTCTCGAATTTGACGCACTCGGAAAACCCCTTACCCCCAAATACTTCACCTTTAAGGGCAATACCATTCAATTTCAGGCGCTTGTGATTCGGTTTGAGGATGAGCTCGTTAAAAACGGTGACAAACTCCGAGGCAGAAGCGCATATCTCTTTCTCCGCGCGTTTGCGCTCAATCATGAAGAAGGTGCCCAGATCTTTGACATTACGAAGGTTAAAGAGGTGCCCGACGGCTATCGGTTAGCAGGAACATCAACAGATTTCGAACGCAAACTGTGGGAAAAATTTTGGTCTTATGTACAGGATGCTAATGCGAGAACAAGCTCACAGGTGAAGAATGCACAGATCGAGGCGCCTGGTTCCATCTTCGTGCCCGGCTTGATTTACAAGATTCGTATTGAACATGACGGTGGACTTAGGGTTGACTCAGAACCGATGCCGGAAATCTTGAAAGTGGAATTTTATGGCAAAGATTAGCGAGCATTTTTATAAAAATTTTGTGGCAAATGGCGTATAATGTGAAAGAAAAGTTGGTAATTTGTAGCGCTAATCCACCACCACTTTAAGGCTCGTCCACTGCGACATTCCTTAAAGTGGTGGGGGATTAAGACCAGATGAATACGAGGGATACAGTAATGGGATTGGATCCATCTAAAAAGAGAAGCCGTGAGAGAGAAAACCTAAGAAGTTGGTCGGATGAACTGGTGTCAGATCCGGTGATTCGAGCGGGGATGGATCGGATTCTTGCGTTCGAGGAAAAGGAACCTTGTGACTTTCTTGGTCCTCACCTGATGGATAAAGAAAATTCTGTGATCGTTCGGGCCTATTTGCCTAGAGCAAGCGAAGCTTGGGTTCAGTGGAATGGAAAGAAAAAAAATGGAACCATTTCGATGATGCGGGTTCGACCGGAAGGGATATTTGAAGCAATTCTTGAAGGGGAGAATAAACTTTATCCGTACGAAATTGGATTCACAGATGTGACGGGCGCAAAAGTGCAAGTGCAAGATCCCTACGCTTTTCGCGTCCAGCTGACGGGATCGGATCTCATGTTACTGGGCGAGGGGAATCACCTCAAGAGTTATGAAATATTGGGCGCCCATGTGAAGGTGATTGACGGTGTCAAAGGCGTTCACTTTGCGGTTTGGGCACCGAACGCCAAGAGCGTTAGCGTCGTTGGCAATTTTAACCACTGGCAGCCAGGGACACATGCGATGACCAGAATCTCTTTTTCAGGTTATTGGGCGCTTTTTGTTCCCGGCCTCAAAGAAGGCGATCTTTACAAATTTGCGGTGAGAGGGTGCGATGGTGAGATAAAGATCAAATGCGATCCGTACGGCTTTCAATGTGAGTTAAGGCCAAAGACGGCCAACGTAATCGCCTCGCTGGGGCGCTTCAAGTGGTGCGATGATTCATGGATGAAGAAAAGATTGGAGTGGAATTATGTGCGCGCACCAGTTTCCATTTACGAGGTCCATCTAGGATCGTGGAAACGTGATGAGAAAAGCGGCTGGGGTTTTATGAATTACCGAGATCTGGCCGAACAACTCGTCGCCTATGTTAAGGAGATGGGCTACACGCATATCGAGCTCTTGCCTGTAGCGGAACACCCCTTGGATGAATCCTGGGGATATCAGGTGATAAATTATTTTGCCCCGACCAGTCGTTTCGGACGCCCCGAAGACTTTATGTACTTCGTCGACTACTGCCATCGCCATAATTTGGGCGTGTTGTTAGACTGGACACCGGGGCATTTTCCGCGTGATGCACATGGCCTCGCTCATTTTGATGGTCGCGAGATTTATGGATACGAAGATTGGAAAAAGCGAGAGCATAAAGATTGGGGCACTTTCATTTTTGATTATGGCCGCAACGAAGTTAAAAATTTCCTCATTTCTAACGCCCTTTTTTGGTTGGATAAGTATCACATGGATGGCTTGCGGGTGGATGCCGTTGCCTCGATGCTTTATCTTGACTATTCGCGCGGCTCAGGCGAATGGGAGCGAAACGCATATGGAGGTAATGAAAATCTGGAGTCTATTTATTTTCTAAAAAGATTTAATGAAATTGTGCACACGGAATATCCTGGCGTGCTCACCATTGGGGAAGAGTCAACGGCTTGGCCGGGTGTGTCCAGACCCACCTATCATGGCGGCCTCGGCTTCAGCCTCAAGTGGAATATGGGGTGGATGCACGATACGCTCTATTATTTTTCGCAAGATCCAATTTATCGAAAATGGCACCAGGGAACGCTGACCTTCTCAGCCTTGTATGCGTTCACAGAAAATTTTGTACTGCCGATTTCGCATGATGAGGTCGTGCATGGCAAATGTTCGCTCCTTGAGAAAATGCCGGGGGACGATTGGCAAAAATTTGCGGGCGTCAGGCTTTTTCTGACGTATATGTTTGCTCATCCGGGCAAGAAATTGCTCTTCATGGGCTCTGACTTTGGGCAACGGAGAGAATGGGATTGCAAATATTCTATTGATTGGCATGTTTTGAATTGGATTGGGCATGAGCAAATTCAGCTGTTAACGAAGGATCTCAACACGTTGTATCGAAAAGAGAAAGCGCTCCATGAGCTCGACTTTGAAGGCGCAGGTTTTGAGTGGATCGATTTCCAGGATAGCGACTCAAGCGTGATCAGTTTCATTCGGTGGTCGCGAGATCATAGAAACTGTATCATTGCCGTGTGCAATATGACTCCTGTGCCGAGGCTTGGTTACCGCATTGGCGTGCCTCATCCTGGTTTTTACCGCGAGATACTAAATAGCGATGCATGTGAGTATGGGGGGAGCGGTGTGGGCAACCGGGGTGGCTTTGCAGCAGATCACAGTGCTTGTCATGGCAGACCGTATTCTTTAAATTTAGATTTGCCACCACTTGGAGCAGTCCTTTTCAGGCATGAAGGTGAGCTCGGAGTCAAAACCGCCCACACGTGAGAAAGTAAGAAATGAGTCCGGTGTCCACTCCTACGAAGCCTAAGAGGTTGTATCGGAAAGCATCTCTCACGCGTGCTGTGAAAAAGACAGAGCCGCCGCCGCTAGATCTTACTGCAGCAATTGTGATTGAAGACGTTAAGCCCCAAATCGACGGCGGCCTATATCCTGTGAAGAGCATTGTCGGCCAAGCGATCACGGTTCAAGCCACTATCTACCGTGATGGATGCCAAATTTTGGCGGCTTGCGTCAAGTTTAAAGAAGCGTCCCAGTCTGCTTGGCAGGAAGTACCTCTCGGGCCACTTGGAGACGATCAATGGCAGGCTACCTTTATTCCAACTAAGAACGCGCGTTACGTATACACCATTGAAGCTTGGTCGGATTTGATGGCAACGTGGCTGGATCGCACTGAGAAGAAAGGACGATGTGATCTCGCCATTAAAAGTGAGGCAGAGGAAGGACTTCACCTGTTGACTGAGTTGCAGGAGAAGTTGGAAAAGGAGGACCGACAACAGCTTGCGAAGTGGAGCAAACGCTTGTCTCGATCAGAGGGGATCAGTGAGGAGGTTCTAAGAATTATTCATGATCCGGAATTCCTTCGTTTGGTCAAGCAAGTGCCGCTCAAAAGCGAGACGAGCTCCTATCGAAACTTGGAACTCGTGGTGGACCGTAAGCGGGCGGAGTACGGCTCGTGGTATGAAATGTTCCCACGGTCGCAGGGAACGATAACGGGCAAGAGTGGGACGATCCGCGATTGCATCAGACGGCTTCCTGATATTAAGAGAATGGGATTTAATGTGGTTTATTTACCCCCGATTCATCCGATCGGCATGACTCATCGAAAAGGAAAAAACAACGCACTCACGGCGGACAAAACTTCGCCCGGATCACCCTGGGCGATCGGAAACGAAGAGGGCGGACACAAGTCGATTCATCCGGAACTTGGGACGATGGAAGACTTTGACGATTTCGTAGAGGCTGCGAACGATTTTGGAATTGAGATCGCTCTCGATTACGCGCTTCATTGCTCTGCGGATCATCCCTATGTGAAGTTACATCCAAATTGGTTTTACTCGTTGCCAGATGGATCCATCAAATATGCTGAAGATCCTCCCCAGAAGTACCTAGACATTTATCCGTTCAATTTTAATTGCGGTGACAGGGAAGCACTATGGATCGAGTTAAAACGAATTCTCGAATTTTGGGTCGCAAAAGGGATTAGAATTTTTCATGTCAGTAATCCACACATTAAGCCGCTTCGTTTTTGGCAATGGGTGATTTCTGAAATTCAACGAGATCACCCTGAGGTCATTTTTCTGGCCGAAGCTTTTACGGATCCTCATCGGATGAAATTTCTTGCCAAAGCAGGTTTTACTCAGTCCTATACCTATTTTATCTGGCGCACTCACAAGTGGGAGTTGCGGGATTATTTGACCGAGCTGGTTGGTACCAACATGAGGGATTACTTTCGCGGAAATTTTTTTGTCAATACGCCTGACATCCTTCACGAATACCTCCAACGAGGCGGTCCGAACGCGTTCAAGATCCGGTTGATTTTAGCGGGTACGTTGTCGTCTTCGTATGGCATTCACAGCGGGTATGAGCTTTGCGAGAATACACCGCGTCAAGAGGCTTCGGAAGAGTATCTCGATTCCGAAAAATATCAGTACAAAGTCAGGAATTGGAATCGGTCGGGGAATATTAAGGATTTCATTGCGATATTTAATGGCGTGCGTGCTCGTCAGCCGGCGTTGCAACAATATAGGAACCTCAAGTTCTATCATACGTTAAATGACGACATTTTGGCTTATGGTAAATGGACGCCGGACATGTCCAATATTATCGTCACTGTCGTCAACCTCGATCCATTTCATGTTCACGAAGACCTTCTTCATTTCCCTTTTTTGGATTTTGGCCTTCAGTTTTGGCAAACCTACCAGATGATTGACCTCCTGACAGGGGCTAAGTATGACTGGAGAGGGGAACGTCAATACATAAGACTTGATCCCTACCATCAACCGGCACATATTTTTTTATTGCGGAAATGAGATTTTTCCCTTTCGTTTCATTGTACCGGTTTGTTTGGACCTTGAGCCGGTCCAGCGTCTCATACCACCGTGTGATTCTGATCGTCTTCAAGGGTGAGCGATCATGAGTTCTTAAAAACAGGCGAACCGAATGGGTGATGCAGTTCAAGCGATTCAAGATAAAAACGTAAGAGTACGGCCTGGTAGGTCGTATCCTTTGGGCGCCACTTGGGATGGCAAGGGTGTTAATTTTACTCTTTATTCGGAACATGCAACTGCCGTTGAGCTTTGTCTATTTGAATCTTCATCATCGACTCAAGAGTTCTGTAAAATACCGCTCATGGAACGAACGGGGCAGGTGTGGCACTGCTATTTGCCGGATGCTCAACCAGGCCAAATTTACGGGTATCGCGTGCATGGTCCCTACCGGCCTCGATTGGGCCATCGGTTTAAACCGAATAAACTTTTACTTGACCCTTATGCCAAAGTCATCGTTCGCCCGATGAAATGGTCCGACGAGATGTTTGGCTACACGTTTGGCCACCCAAAAGAAGACTTAGCGATGGACAATCGGGACAATGCTTGGTGTGCCCCCCTTGCCGCTGTCTTGGAGACGGGCAACTTCGATTGGGGCGATGACCGGGCACCTAACGTTCCCTGGCATGCGACCGTTATTTACGAAGTCCATATTCGAGGCTTTACGAAACTTCATCCGGATATCCCAGAGCACTTGCGCGGCACTTATGCAGGCCTCGCTTCGGAACCGGCGGTCCGTCACCTGAAGGAACTGGGTGTTACTGCGGTCGAATTGATGCCGGTCCACTCGATCGTGAATGATCGTGCGCTCGTCGAGCGGGGTCTCAGAAATTATTGGGGATACAATACACTTTCGTTTTTCGCACCGGAACCTTATTACCATTCTGGTGACAATCCATTCGATGTCGTGCGAGAATTCAAGCAGACGGTGAAATCGCTTCATGCGTCTGGTATCGAGGTGATTTTGGATGTCGTTTATAACCACACGGGCGAGGGCAATCACTTGGGCCCTACTCTTTCGTTTCGGGGAATTGATAACCTCGCTTATTACCGGACGATGCCCAAGCACAAGCGCCATTATGAGGATTTTACGGGTTGTGGGAACACACTGAATATGAAAAACCCAAGGGTCCTTCAACTCATTATGGACAGTTTGCGCTATTGGGTTGAAGAAATGCATGTCGATGGCTTCCGTTTTGACCTCGCAAGCGCGCTCGCCCGTGAGCTCTATGAAGTGGATCGCCTGAGCTCCTTTTTTGATGTGATGATGCAAGATCCGGTTTTGTCCCAAGTGAAGCTCATTGCGGAACCATGGGACTTGGGTCCGGGGGGTTATCAGGTTGGAAATTTTCCTCACGGGTGGGCCGAATGGAATGGCAAGTATCGCGACACATTACGTTCGTTCTGGAGGGGTGACGGTGGAAAGGTAGCTGAATTTGCGACGCGGTTGTGCGGAAGCAGTGACTTATATGAAAGCAGCGGTCGAAAGCCGAGTGCCAGTATCAATTTTATTACAAGTCACGATGGGTTTAGTCTTAGAGATTTAGTCAGTTACAGCGAGAAGCATAATGAGGCAAATGGTGCAAACAATCAAGATGGCGAAAATTACAATTTGAGTTGGAATTGTGGTCATGAAGGTCCCGCGGAGGATGCGAAGATTAATGGGCTTAGGTGGCAGCAGATGCGGAATCTGATCGCAACTTTATTCCTTTCTCAAGGAGTCCCTATGATTCGTGCTGGCGATGAACTAGGTCAGACGCAGAAAGGGAATAATAACGCGTATTGCCAGGACACTGAAATCAGTTGGATCCATTGGAACTTGGCGCAAGACCAGAAAGATTTTTTGTCTTTTGTGCGGACGATGATTCAAATAAGACGGGAAAATGCTGTGCTCAGGAGAATGAAATTTTTCCAAGGCATGCCCATCCGGGGATCAGAAGTCAAAGACATCACCTGGTTTGATTCCTTTGGTGCCGAAATGAGCGATGAAGATTGGGCTCAAGACTCGGTGCGATATCTTGGAGTCGTGCTTTCGGGTCAAGGGATGACGGAAGTCGATGAGCGAGGGCAACCTATTGCGGGTGACACATTGCTCTTGCTCCTCAACGCGGCTGAGGATCCCTTGCGGTTTAAATTACCTACCTTACCAGGGTCGGGCCGTGTCACGTGGGAATACAAACTGGATACTGCTGTCGACCAACCTGTTCAACAGGTTTACACGAACGGTGATATCTATGATCTAAAAGGACACTCTGTGGTCGTCATGCGTCTCAAGGAAGCAACGTGAGGATGACGGCGACGACAAAAGCTGCTGGGCACCAAAAAAGAGCAAGAGAGAGGGACCGGTTCGATTGTTGGAACAAAAACTGTCCCCTTTCTTGTAGGGGTTTACGGCGATGGTATTGACAAAATAGAAGCCGGCTTTTACGCGCAAGCAGGATACCTCCGACCGTGATCTCTCATACCGTTTTTTTCTGCGTTCCCCTTCTGGGAAGCAGTGGCAACGTATCGGGATTAGGCGGCGTTCAGGGGTAGCGACAGCGCTTTTCTCGATCTTTTCCAGGAATTCGATCGGCGTTGGAGAAATCCCCGACCTTAAATTGCTTATCGATTGGTGCAAGAAGTGTGGTTTAAGTATGGTTCAACTTTTACCCTTAAATGACGTTGGCTTTCATTTTAGACCCTACGATGCAGACAGCGCGTTCGCGCTTGATCCTATGTACCTCTCGCTCAAGGACTTAAAGGGGATCACTCTCGACGCCTTTCAGGGAGAGATAGAGATTCTCAGGAGGCAGTTTCCAGGTGGCGGGGACAGAGTGAACTACGAAGTCAAAGGAGAAAAGCTGCGCGTGCTTTGGAATATTTTTCTTTTAGCGATTCAGAGAAAAAACGAAAGGTTTGAAGCGTTTAGAGCTACGGCAAAATATTGGTTGGGTGACTATGTGCTGTTTCGTGTTCTGAAGCAAGTTCACCATCAGAAAAGCTGGATGATCTGGCCGGAATGTTACCAAGACCGGGATCGTGAAGCGCTTGAGGAATTTCGTAAGCGGCATCGCCGCGCGATCTTATTTCATGAGTGGCAGCAGTGGCAGCTTTATGAGCAGATGAAGGCGGTTCGGCAATACGCCAGAGAAAATGGCGTCTTCCTCATGGGAGACTTGCCGCTTTTGGTGTCCGCTGATAGCGCTGATGTTTGGGCGCATAGGCGTTATTTTGATCTCAGCCGGTTTTCAGGTGCTCCTCCCGATGCTTACTATGTCCAAGGTCAGCGTTGGGGCATGCCGATTTACAAATGGTCCGAGATCGAAAAGGACCGCTATGAGTACTTAAAACAGAAACTTAAATATGCCGAAGAATTCTATGACCTTTATCGCATTGACCACGCGGTGGGACTATTTCGAATTTGGGCCATTCCGCAAACAGAACCGGCCGATAATTATGGTTTAAATGGCTCCTTTGAGCCTCCGAACGAATCTGACTGGGAGAGGAACGGGGAGCGTCTTCTCGAACTCATCTTGGCAAGTTCGACGATGCTGCCTTGCGCGGAAGATCTTGGCACAATTCCAGTATGCACCTTTGATGTCTTGAAGCGTCTGTGTCTCGCGGGCATGGATGTTCAGCGTTGGCAAAAGGATCCACAGAAAAACTACTCGTTCCTATTGCCGCAAGATTTTAGGAAAAACTCAATTGCTCTGCTTTCCAATCACGATATGTCCTCTTTTCGCGGCTGGTGGGAGTTTGAAGCGTCCACCGTGGACGAACTCGCTTTCGAGCGCGCTTGTAAGAAGGCAAATCTTTCCATTTCGGCCACCAAGCGTAAACTGTTTGATCTCGGCCGGTCGCGATACGACCGATTGCGATGGAAAAGCAATGTCAAAGATGTAAAGACTTTGTGTGAGCAACTTGGTCTTGATGAGAGCGAAGCGGCCGAATTTATTTCCCTGTACCACCACAGTTTTGATGAGCAGGGCAAATATTGGCGTTTCTTGAGTATGAAGGGAGAACCCGTTCAGAAATGTTCTCCCAAACTGGTAGAATATGCCCTTAGAAAAGTCAATACGTCCGCTTCAATTTTTAGCATCCAATTTCTTCATGATTGGCTTAGCTTGAATCCTGCTTTTAAAGTTGATTCTTGGAAGTTTCGGATCAACTTTCCTGCAACGGTCTGTGACGAGAATTGGTCAGTTACGATGCCGCTCTCGTTGGAATTGATGATCGGCCTCAAAATCAATGCAAAGATAAAGAAAATCAATGAAGATGCTGGACGCACGTAACCATGAATCAAAGGGCGTAGCGCTGTCGGTACCGAAGATCGATGCAATACATTAGAGACAATCGTAGAAAGATAGCTTATTTTTCAATGGAAATAGGGATCAACCAGGAAATCCGTACCTACAGCGGTGGTTTGGGTATTCTTGCAGGCGACACGATTCGCTCGGCTGCCGATCTGAGTATTCCCATGGTTGGCGTAACGCTCCTTTATCGAAAAGGCTATCTTCATCAGCAGCTTGATTCGAATGGGTGGCAAATCGAAGGGCCAGACGAATGGAAGATCGAAGAATTTCTCACCGAGCTTCCGAATAGGATTTCACTTCGCATTGAAGGCCGGTATATTTACATTCGAGCTTGGCGTTATGAGGTGACCGGTGTCAGTGGCGATATCGTCCCTGTTTTTTTCTTGGATGCAGATTTGCCAGAAAACGCAGAGCGTGACAGGTTGTTGACTCATCACCTATATGGTGGCGGTGAGTATGAGCGCCTGGCGCAGGAGAAAATTTTGGGGATCGGTGGAGTGCGCATGCTCCGAAATCTGGGTTACACCGATATCGAACGGTTTCACATGAATGAGGGCCATTCAAGTCTTTTGACGCTTGAGCTTCTAGATTTAGAGGCAACCAAAAGAGGATCGAGTGAAATTAATTACAGTGATGTTGACGCAGTCAGGGACAAGTGTGTTTTTACGACTCATACACCCGTCAGTGCCGGGCACGACATTTTTGGCTTGGAGCTGGTGGAGCAAGTCTTGAGGCGGCAGGAATTCCGGAAGATGCCAGAAGTATTTTGTCATGAGGGGAAGCTCAACATGACTTATGTGGCCATGAATTTAAGCCGCTATATCAACGGTGTTGCGAAGAAGCATGGCGAAGTATCGAGAACGATGTTCAGCACCCATGACATTGATTCGATCACGAATGGGGTTCATGTGAGCTACTGGACGAGTGTTTCTATGCAGGCGGTTTTTGACAAGTATCTGAAAGGGTGGAGAAAAGATAATTATGAGCTGCGGTACACGTTGAACATCCCGAACGAGGCCATTTGGAAGGCTCATCAAGAGGCCAAAAAAAAGTTGATCGCTCTCATCGGTGAGACCACTTCTCGTGTTTTCGACGCGGACGTGTTTACGATTGGCTTCGCGAGAAGATTCACGCAATATAAACGCGGTGATTTGATCTTTCATGACATGAATAAGTTGATACGGATTGCTGAAGATTCAAAAGGCCTCCAGATCGTTTTTGGTGGAAAAGCTCATCCGCGGGATCAGATGGGCAAAGACATTATTCAAAGGGTGGTTCGTCATTCGAAAGTGAGAAGCGAGAAACTGAAGATCATTTTTTTGCCCGACTATGATATTGAGCTCGCGAAAATTCTGATCCCCGGCGTGGATTTATGGCTCAACACGCCGGAAGCACCGCTGGAAGCTTCGGGAACAAGCGGGATGAAGGCTGCCTTAAACGGCGTACCTTCCTTGAGCACGTTAGATGGCTGGTGGATAGAAGGTCATGTGGAAGGGATCACCGGCTGGTCGATCGGTGAAGACGATAAGGCAAAGCCTCAAGGGGAGAGCTCACAGCGTCATGCCGAGTCCCTTTATGAGAAGCTTAAGACTAAAATTCTGCCCTTGTTTTATGGTCGTTTGGCGAATTACCAGCATATCATGCGCAATTCTATTTCTTTGAACGGCGCGTTCTTTAACACACAGAGAATGTTACAAGAGTACGTGTTGAAAGCATATTACCTTTAGGAATACTGAACCCCCAACGATTTCTTTCTCCTCCCTTTGATGCCGAAGTAAAGAGTTTTTTTGAGTGATCATATGAAGCATCCAGCAGATCAAGAACGTGCACGGGCACGGGCGCTACTTCGATTCTTAAGAAAACATAGGAAAAAGATATCGCCTCTTTTGATTTTGACACATGATTTTCCTGATCCTGACGCCATCGCAAGCGCTTTTGGCCTCAAGTTTCTTGCCGCAACATCTGGGATTTCCGCTCGAATTGCCTACGGAGGCATGATCGGCCGTATGAATAATCGGGCTATGGTGGACGTGCTTAAAATTAAGATGCATAAGCTGAAGCCAATCGATCTTAGGAAATATTCAAATGTCGCCCTTGTCGACACGCAGCCTGAATTCGGGAATAACCCTTTTCCATCCCGTGAGAAAGCGACTCTCATCGTCGATCAGCACAGTTCGATTCGAAAACCATCAGCGGATTTCGTCATGATTGATACGGAATGCGGTGCGACGTCTGTCTTGATTGCACAGGCACTCCTTGGAATGAGAAAAAGAATTCCTAAGGACGTCGCGACAGCAATCGCTTACGGAATTATCACCGATACGCTCGATCTTTATAGGGCCAAGAAAAAAAGCACGATCGACGCCTATTTAAAGATTTTGTCTTTTTCTGACATCCGAGATTTAGCCCGAATTCAAAACCCAGTGAATCAGAGAAGATTTTACGTCACCTTGCAAAAAGGGATGCAAGTTGCTCGGTCCGGCCGTGGGCTTATTGTTTCTCATCTTGGATTCGTCAAAAGCCCTGAACTGGTTTCCCAAGTTGCAGATTTCTTACTTGCCTGCCAGGATTTTCGATGGAGTTTCGTGACGGGTCGATATGGTAAGAAACTTTACATTTCTCTCAGAAGTAAGAAATCGAAGCTAGATGCCGGTGGGGTGCTTCGTGACATGGTACTTGATCCTAAAGATGCGGGAGGTCATGGTTCCGTTGCGGGCGGGAGCGTTCGTGTGAGCGGGAGAAGGACAGATAAAGCATGGCAGCGGATCGAGAGTATGATGATGACGGCGCTTAAAAAGCGGCTCCGGATACCAGTGGGCAAAGAATTTCGACCTTCTTTCGCTGAAAGAAAATGAGGTCGTCCCATGACAGATCCACCTGCTCTTTTACGAGTCATTCAGAGATATTTTGAGAGAAATCCTGACGCTGCTGCGCATAGTCTGGAAACCATGACAGAAGAAGAAGCGGTCGAGGTTCTAAAATTGCTTCCGTCTCAGCTGTCTTCCCAAGCAGTGAAGCGGCTTCATGGAGGTTTTGCTGCGCGCGTCTTACAACAGCTTCCGGCAGAACTATTCCGAGATATCGTGGGGCAGTTGGATCCGGAACATGGTGCCTCAATTTTTTTTCATTTGGCGCTGGCGGAGATGAGCATACGTTTTCGCCTTTTTTGTTCTCACTCAAAAAGCGGCTTCCGTGGCTTCACGTCAATTTAGCAACCACCTTTCTTGCAGCGGCAGTTGTTGCTCTTTTTGAAGACATGATTGCGAAGATCACCGTGCTGGCAGTATTTCTGCCTGTCGTTGCCGGACAAGGCGGGAATGCGGGTGCACAGTCGCTTGCGGTCGTGATGCGCAGCCTTGTGATGCGCGAAGTGCCGTTACAAAAGGCGAAGATGCTGATTCTGAAAGAAATGAGCCTCGGTGCGGTGAGCGGCCTGATCTTTGGGATCGTCACTGCAGGTGTCTCTTGGTTGTGGCAAGGAAATCCCTATTTCGGCCTTGTGATGGGACTTGGCATGGTGGCAAATCTGACGGTGGCAGGCTTTGCTGGAGCAGCAATTCCAATCATCATGAAGAAGATCGGCTTAGATCCAGCACAATGTTCCAATATCATTCTGACGACCATTACAGACGTCATGGGATTTTTTGCTTTTCTCGGATTCGCGGTACTCTTTCAGTCTTATTTGGTCTAATCCCCCACCACTTTATCAAATGAGCGATAATTTAAGCTGTTCAAACCACCAAACCAAAATCAAGAGTGGCGGGGGATGAATGCCGGAATTAATAAGCCGTGCCTTTGTAAGCTTCAGCGAGGTGGGAGGCCCATTGTTTGGACAACGCCGTTCAAAATAAATTGGACCGCAATGGCTGTAAGGACAAGGCCCATCAATCGTGTGATGATTTTTAATAAGATGACACTGATCGTCTGGCTCCGGATCGCGGTCAAAGCGAGAATTCCAAAAGTGACCGCGCATACCATAAACACGTTAGTGATCAGTATGAGTTTCTGTGAAATTCCAACCGCCTGAGCGTTGAGCAAGATCGCCGTCGTAATAGCGCCAGGTCCCGCAAGCATTGGGATGGCGAGAGGCGTGATCGCAATGTCTGATTTGTCGATCCCTTCTTCCTGTTCTTCTTTTGTTTCCTTCACCTGTGTCCTTTTTGCTTGCAGCATGTCGAGTCCGATGAGGAGCAGCACAATACCGCCGGCTATTTCGAAGGCTGGTAAGGTCACGCTAAATACGTCAAATATCATTTGGCCAGTGAGGACACAGGTAAGAAGGATCATAAAGCTCACGGCACAGGCCAATGCTGCCATTTTGATCCGTTCATTCACTGTATTTTGTGGGGTCATTGCAAGAAATGCCGGGATCAAGCCGATGGGGTCAACAATAACGAAAAGGGACGCGAAAGAGAGGATGGCAAATTCCAGATTCATCTGTTTACTCGATCTTTTCTATGGATTGACGAGGCTGATTGTGTTCATTGGCAGTGTCTTTAATAGTTCGGCAAAGCTTTCCTGGTTCTTAAACATTCCATTTGTCGAGGGAAAAACGATGGCACCAAAAAAGGGAACCCGGGCGGGCAAGCAGGCCTGTTTACGCGCCATGTAGTTTGGCGGGTCCCCTTTTTCGTGGTACCTTCTCTTTTGTGTCTCCTTTTCGTTTGGCACTCATTTCACTTCTACTGTGATTTGTTTCGGCTTAGCGCTCTCGGATTTCGGGAGCACCAGCTCAAGCACGCCGTCCTTATAGGTGGCACGGGCTTTTTGAGCGTCCACTTCCGCTGGGAGTTGGAAGCTTCTCGAGAAGGCACCATAGCTTCGTTCAGAATAACGGTAGTCCTTCTCGCTGATTTCCTTTTCCTTCTTGCGCTCTCCTTTTAAGGTGAGTCGGTTACCGAGGATTGTGACTTCCAGATCTTCTTTACGCATCGCAGGAAAATCAGCACCCAGAATGAACTTGTCAGCCTCCTCCCGAATATCAATATCAGGGCTGAAAGTCCTTGTCCCGTCATCCCTTCTCGTCAGGGTGCGACCGAATGCTCGGTTCATCTCATCTTGGAAATCCGCAATCATGTGAAAAGGATCCCACAAATCGCGGTTTCTTCGTACGATGTGGTTCATAGCCATCACCTCCATTCAAATTCAAAGATGTCAACTTCCGTGCCAGTTTTGTAGAGCTTTAATCGAACGAAAGACGTACCACATACTGGTGCCTTTTGATACACTGTTGTGCCAGACAGCGCAGTTTTGAAAGAACAAGAAGCTCAATTAAATGAGGGATCGGGGAGTTTCCCGACCCCTCAGTGAAACAACAGACGGAGGATTTACAATCATGACTGTCCAAACCGAAAAAAAAGTCACGATTAAACCATTGCATGACCGAGTCCTCGTGGAACTTCTAGAAGCTGAAGAAAAGACAACGGGAGGAATTATTCTCCCGGATACAGCCAAAGAAGAAAAAGCAGAAGGCAAAGTCGTTGCTGTGGGAAGCGGTAAAAGACTCAAAGACGGCACACTTCAGCCCTTTGAAGTCAAAAGAGGAGAACGGGTGATTTTTGGCAAATATGCAGGTGATGAACTTGAAATCAATGGCAAGAAACACAAGGTCTTGAAGGAAGACGAAATTCTAGCAATTGTTAAGTCGTCCAGATAGTGTTGGAATAGTAGGGGCGCCGACAGCAAGGGATCGTATTGATTCAGTCTCAGAATCAGATATAATACGCGCTACGCACGAACACAATTTCCTTCCCGCAGGTGATTGTTCCTCCCGCAATTGGCTTGTCACAAGCAAGGTGTGTTTTACGCCTGTTATATCAGCGAGAATACAAAATGAAAAGTTTGGTCTCCCAAGAGGTGATAGAGGAGAGAATCTTTTCAATCCGTGGGCATAAGGTTATGATCGATCGGGATCTCGCCAAATTATATGGCGTGGAAACAAAGTATTTAAACCGACAGGTGAAGCGCAATCGGGCACGGTTTCCAGAAGAATTTATGTTCCAGCTTACGAGAGAAGAGAAAAGCGAACTGGTGACAAATTGGCACCGGTTCAAACGGATGAAGCATTCCTCTTCTCTGCCCCGTGCGTACACCGAGCATCGAATTGGTAGCCCTGCAACCACCAAAACGCCGGATTGGTTTTCACCATGCGTTAACACAGCAGTGACATGACCAGGGTCATCTGGACTCTGAGTCGAATACCAGGTTTTGGAATTCAAAAGTTCCGCCGATTGCGCGAAATGGTCCCGCCAGGCGATGGGTTTTTAAGCGAGAAAATCCTGGCCATCGTGCGCGAGGAAGAGGATTGGGGGCGGGACTTTGTCCTCCAGTTTGAGGAAGCGTTTGCTTCTGGTGAGTTTGAACAGGAGATGGACCGGTGCGTCGAGAAGGGGATCGAGGTCGTGAACGTTTTTGACCCCGTCTATCCGAAACGGCTAGCTGCGATTTATGATCCGCCGTTAATTTTGTACGTCAAAGGGACACTGGTTCCAGAAGATGAAGCAGCTGTTGCGATCGTCGGCACGAGGCGGCCTACCCTTTATGGGCTGCGAACGTCAGAACGTTTTGCTTCTGAGCTTGCGATGCGGGGTGTGACCATCGTTTCCGGTATGGCAAAAGGAATTGACAGTGAAGCCCATCGAGGCGCCCTGCGAGCGAAGGGAAGAACAATCGCGGTCTTGGGATCCGGGCTCGATGTGATCTATCCAAAGGAAAACGTCTCGCTTTACAAAGAGGTAACGCAGCACGGTGCTGTCGTGAGTGAATTCCCTTTGGGAACAGCTCCTGTTCCTTTTAACTTCCCGAAACGTAACCGCTTGATCAGCGGACTTTCTATGGGTGTCGTGGTGATCGAAGCGAATCAAAAAAGCGGCTCCTTGATCACGGCTGCTTGTGCACTTGAAGAGGGACGGGAAGTCTATGCGGTTCCGGGCCCCATCGATTCTGTGACGTCGATTGGAACCAATCAGTTGATACAAAAAGGAGCGAAATTAACGATTTGGCCGCAAGATATCCTTGAGGATTTAGCGCCGCAGATTCATGCTTGTCTCAACGAGACGGGACCCGCACCGCAAAGGGCACCGGCTGGCGATTCCGCAGGCGAGATCGTCCTCAAGGTATTGAAAGGCAATCCTCTTTATTTCGACGAGATTCTGATGCAAACGTCCCATCATCCTGCCGAACTCCATGAGAAACTGACCCGCCTCGAACTTGAAGGCGTCATCCGCCGCGAAATTGGCGGCCGTTACTCGCTCACCTAAAATGCTTTGCACCTTGGGTTGAAAAACCGCTCAACCTCAGTTATACTTAGCCGATCTAATCAGAAAGGAGTGTCAGAAATGGTGAATGGAGAATCTACTGTTGTTGGGGGGTCACAGCCGCAAGAACATCAGCCGGCGCCAAAAGGAAGACGATTTGCGTCTGTGCTCATTGATCTTTTGGTCATTCCAATCGTCCTAGGTGTGATAGCGGGCGTTTCTTTGTGGGCGGTTCGAGATGACATTCGTAACGGGATTTTGATTGCAATTAATATCGGGTGGCTTCTTTTCAGAGACCTTGTATTTTCACCTGGCCGCAAGATGGTCGGTTTGAAGCTTAAGAGTACGGTGGGAGACCGTGTTACGCTGTTGCAGGTGGTCGTTCGTAACCTGACGATCGCTGCTCCAATTGCCCTCAGTACCGGTTACCCCTGCGAGATTGCTAGAGTTTTTTTTCCGGCATTACTCTGGAGAAGGATCTGGTATTCATTTATCTTCTTGCTTGCCCTAATCGGCGGCGTTTCTCTCTTAGTATCTGCTCAGCATCTTCTTCTGAAGTTTGGTGCGGTCTTAGCGATTTTGATTCCACCCCTTTTCCTCGTCAAAGATAAAGAAAACTTGCCGGCGGGAGATCGGTTGATGGATGTGTTCGCGAAGACGCGTGTTGTATCCGAATAGTTCAGCGTGAACAATCAACCGAACGTTGGCGATGTCATCAGCTTTGCTTGGTTGAAAACCAAGCAGATCTTGTTTCCCATCCAGTTCAAGCGCTGGCTTAAAATCTTCTTCATTGTCTGGCTGGCGGGTCAGGCTGGCGGTTTTAATTTCAACATACCTAATCTGCCAGAAAGGAAAGAAGAAGTAGCCGAGGAACAAACGGTCGGCGAGCGTGCTACTGATGAGCCAACGGAAGAATCGGAACAGGGTACCGGAACAGGCACGCAAAGTGGGGAAGAGCTTGACGACACGACCGGCATTCCTCAAACAGCTCCGACGACCCAACCTGAAACGGGCGTTACCGACGAAACGCAGGTTCCTCCCATTCCACTGGGTGTGTGGTTTGTTTTGATCCCGCTGGCTTTGGCTGTAGGTCTCCTTTTCGCGTGGCTCAGCGCCCGATTTAATTTCATTCTGCTTGAATTGATGCAGAACCGCGACGTCCTTCTAAAAACTTCTTTTCGAATTCATAAACTGGCCGGAAATTCTTATTTTCTGTGGGCGCTTTGCTTTGGTTTGGTCGCGATTGTAAGTACCCTAGCAATTGTACTTTTGATCGGACTGTCTGCGACGTTCCTGAAAGCACTTTTGTGGTTGACTGTTCCTCTAGCTTTAGCGTTGATTATTGCACTGGTAATTATTGGTGTGCTCGTTATGGATTTCGTGCTTCCCATTATGTATCAGGATAAAATTCGGTGCATGGAAGCCTGCCGGAAATTTCTTGCCTTAAAGCCAGCCGTCGGATCCGTCGCCATTTATTTCGTAGTGAAAATCGCACTCGGTATTGTTGCGATGATCATTGCTTTTATAGTTGCCTTTGTGACAGCCTTAGCCTTTATCATTCTGGGCATCTTAATCGGGGTTTTAGGAGCACTTCTTGCGGCGGCGGTTACTTTTTTAAAGCCGGTATTGATTGTGCTTGGAATCTTACTTTTAATTCCTGTGGTTTTGGCGATGTTAATTCTTATTGGTATCATTCTGTTGCCGATCCCGATTTTCTTCCGCGCCTTCGCGCTTGCCTATTTAGCAAAACTGATTTCCCAATACGACCTCTTGGGTTTTTCACCTCCGACCTCTGACGGACCCCTTGCAGCATGAACGTCCGATAAACCTCCTTTACAAACTTCTTGCTGCTTCTTATAATTGCGTACACATCTTCTTCCCCACCACGATTAACGTTCAATTGTTGCGACGGTTCTTAACGTGGTGGGGGTGCAGAAAAGGGAAGCTATGATGGTTTGTCTGAACGCGAGCAAGCGCGAGGTACCACTTCGGTCGACACTTGAATCTTTAATCGAACTTCTTCATTTGGGGAAGAATTCGATTGTCATTGAGCTTAACCGTAAGGTGGTCGAGCGGACTGCTTACGCATCCACTGAACTCCACGAAAATGACGTTATCGAGATCGTTGGATTTGTCGGGGGAGGATAAGCAAAGTGGCGAAGAATTTAGTTATCGTTGAATCACCTGCAAAAGCAGGTACCCTTCATAAATTTTTGGGGCCGGGTTATCAAATCGAAGCTTCCTATGGACATGTCCGCGACCTGCCGAAAAGCAAAATGGGGGTAGACCTCGAAAATGGTTTTAAGCCCCATTACGTCATTCCTCAGAAGTCTAAAAAAGTGGTCCATCGCCTCCAGCAGCAAGCGAAGAAGGCGAGAGCAATTTACTTAGCACCCGATCCCGACCGAGAGGGTGAAGCGATCAGTTGGCATTTAGCGCACTTGTTCGCGGAGAATTCTAAAGCGATCTGGCGCGTGGCATTTAATGAGATCACGCGAGACGCAGTCCTGCAGGCGTTCGAACAGCCGCGCCGTATCGACCAAAAGTTGGTGGATGCGCAACAGGCGCGCCGCGTGCTCGATCGGATTGTGGGGTATGAATTAAGCCCTCTGCTTTGGAAAAAAGTAGGACGCGGTTTAAGCGCAGGGCGTGTTCAATCCGTTGCGCTCCGTTTGATCGTTGAACGAGAGCGCGAAGTCAGGAAATTCAAGCCGGAAGAATATTGGTCCCTCGAGGCGCGGCTTTCCTCAGTGCAGCCCGCCGAGCGGGAAAAAGTTTTCAAAGCAAGGCTCGATCGAATCGGAAAAGCAAAAGTAGAACTTAAAAATGAGGCGGAAACACTTGAGCTCAAAGCTTTCATCGAGAAACAAGTGTTCCGCGTCGTCTCGATCCGGAAAAACGAGCGCCGGCGCCGGCCGCAAGCCCCGTACAGCACCAGCAAAATGCAGCAGGAGGCTTATGGGCGGCTGGGATTTTCAGCGGCGAAGACGATGAGAATAGCACAGCAATTGTATGAGGGCGTTTCCTTGGGCGAAGAAGGAAGCATTGGGTTGATCACCTATATGCGTACCGATTCGGTGAACATCGCTCAATCTGCGCGTGAAGAAGCGCGGCGATACATTGGGGAACATTTTGGCCGTGACTATCTTCCTAAGATCCCGAATGTCTATCGTTCAAAGAAAGGAGCGCAAGAAGCGCACGAAGCCATTCGGCCGACTTCTGTCTATCAGCATCCGGACAAGATCAAGCGTTATCTTAATCCCGATCAATTCAAATTGTATGACTTAATTTGGCGCAAGTTTGTGGCATCACAAATGACCGTTGCCGTTGATCTTGTCACCTCCATTGAGATCCTGGCAGGAACCGAACATTTCTTCAAGGCGACCGGTACACGAAATTTATTTTCTGGTTTTTCAGCCGTTTTTGGCGATTTGAGCAAAGCAGTCAAGAAGGACCAGAAACGAGATGAGGAAGAGAGCGCTCAGGAATTTCCTGAGCTCGTGCAAAATGAGGAGCTCAAGTGCCATGAATTGATTGGCAATCAGCATTTTACGAAACCGCCTCCGCGCTTTAACGACGCAAGTCTCGTGAAAGTCCTCGAGGAAAAAGGAATCGGACGGCCGAGTACTTATGCGCCGATTATCTACACGCTCCTTACGCGTGGTTACGTCGAGCGCAAAAGCGGGGCGCTTATCCCGATGGAACTGGCGGAGATCGTGATCACGCTTTTGGTAAAGCATTTTCCGTCTATTTTGGATGTGAAGTTTACCGCTTTGATGGAAGAGGAACTCGACAAAATCGAAGAAGGGATGGTCGACTGGGTGAAGGTACTGGAAAACTTCCACAAACCCTTTCGCGAGCGGCTTGCCGAAGCGAAAGAAATGATGAAAAACGTGAAGCGCGAAGCGGTTCCGGCTCATGAGGACTGTAAGGAATGCGGAAAGCCCATGCTGATCAAATGGGGCCGTTTCGGCAAGTTTATTGCCTGTTCTGGTTTTCCAAAATGCCGGAATACAAAGCCAATTTCGACGGATGTACCGTGCCCGAAAGACGACTGCGGCGGTTATTTGGTCAAACGGAGGGGTAAAAAGGGGCGAAGTTTTTACGGTTGTTCCAAATATCCGGGTTGTAATTTCACGGCGAACCAACTTCCCGCGAGGGCTCCTTCCGGAAATGAGAAACCGCCAGAAGCCGATGAGATCGATGAAAATGTTTAAGACGCACTGATGGAAACATCCATTAACCGGTTCTTGAGGTTTCTCGACGCTGAGAAGAACGCCTCGCCTCATACGATTAAAAATTATGGCAGTGACCTGAGAGAATTTAACCGATTTGTTGGAAAAAAGTCGCCCGCCGAAATCGATTATCTGACGGTTCGCAGATTTTTAGCTTACCTCCGGGAAAAGAACGCTTTGAAAAGTACGATCTCACGGAAGCTCGCATGCTTAAAGTCGTTCTTTAAATATCTCACACGTGAGCGCGTGTTAGAATCAAATCCGGCAAGCGGAATCGCGACACCTAAGCGGGAGCGACGGTTGCCCGCAGTTCTCGATGTGAGCGAAGTGGAGCAGTTGATTGAAGCGATAACGGGTGATTCCTGGGAAATCAAACGGGATCGAGCGATTCTAGAGGTCCTTTACGGATCGGGGATACGGGCTGGCGAGCTCGTCGGATTAGACGTGGAGGATATTGATTTGCTCAGTGGCATGGTTAAAGTTCGCGGCAAGGGTAAGAAGGAACGAATGGTTCCCATCGGCTCCTGTGCGGTGGAAGCCGTGAAGTCTTATTTGGATGTCCTCCCGTCCGGTTCGGACGGTCGATCAGGGCCTTTGTTCGTCAATCGTCGGGGATTACGACTTACCGACCGAAGTGTGCGTCGTATTATTGTCCAATGCGGGAAGAAAGCGGCCTTAAAAAAGGAAATTTCACCTCATACGTTGCGGCACACATTTGCAACCCATCTCCTCGACCGCGGCGCCGACCTGCGAAGCGTTCAAGAGCTGCTCGGCCATGTCTATCTTTCAACGACTCAGATTTACACCCACGTCTCTGCCAGCCGGCTTCGGGAAGCGTATGTGCACGCTCATCCGCGAGCTTAAAGGTTTCCCTTACCTGACCTCGCTTGGTAAACGAAGGCGGAAAGGGCTGTGAACGTGATGACCCTAGTTTATGATCTTTTGTTTCTTGTGTTTGCTATTCTTTCGATCCCCAAGTTCCTTCTTCGTTTGAATCAGGCAGAGGACTGGATCGATATGTTTTCCGAGCGTTTCGGTCGATTCCGAAAATCTTTCGACGATCAATTTTCCGGAAAGAAGGTGGTATGGCTTCATGCGGTGAGTGTCGGCGAAGTGATGGCCTTGCGCCGGTGGATCCAGCTTTTTGGCGAGCGATATCCAGACTGGGTGCTGGCGTTGTCCGTGACGACACCGACGGGACACGAGATTGCCAGCAAACTCTTTTCTGATCGAGCTGTTCTATTTTATGCGCCGTTTGATATCAGTTTTATTGTGCGGCGGTTTTTGCGCTTGATTCAACCTAAGCTGATTTTGCTTATGGAAACCGAGATCTGGCCCAATCTGATTTCCCAAGCAGCACGCGCTGGCGTAACCGTTGGGATTTTGAACGGCCGGATTTCCGCGCGTTCGTTTCGGCGGTATTCCTTCGTGCGGTATTGGATGAGACCTATTGTCGGGAAACTTACGTTCTGTTTGGTACAGTCAGAACATGATCGTGAGCGTTTTTTAAGATTGGGTATGAACAAGAGGCGGACGGCTGTATTGGGAAATATGAAATTTGATCAAATTGGATCGTGCGATCGTCATCCTAAGTCCTTCGCCGTCATCCTGAGCGGAGCAGCGGCTCAGGACAGGCTCCGCGAAGGATCTCGGACGGGATCCTTCGGCCCTTCGGGCCTCAGGATGACGGCTCATGATGACGAGTTGGACACAAGCACCTCGGACCGTTTGGTGATCGTTGCCGGCAGCACGAGCTGGAATGAGGAGCAATTGCTTCTCGGCGTTTTTAAGCGTCTGCGCCAGTCCTTTCAGCGTTTACAACTTGTTTTGGCTCCGCGTCATCCAGAACAGATTTCTAAAGTACTCCGTGCTGTTAAGGCGGCCCAATTGCCTGTTCAACTTTTTTCGAAGAGCAGAGGAGCGGAATTTTGTCCGATTCTCCTGGTAGATCAGATGGGTATTTTAGCGTCTCTTTATCGTCGGGCGCACATTGTGTTCGTTGGGGGCAGCCTGGTTCGCCGCGGTGGTCAGAATCCAATTGAAGCAGCGGTCTTTAGAAAGCCATTGGTTCATGGGCCGCACGTATTTAATTTTTCCGCCGTTTACCAAGCGCTTGATGAACGAGACGCAGCGATTTGTGTTCATTCGGAGGACGAATTGTTTCAGAAGTTCAAGGTGCTTTTAGAGCAACCCGAGCTTCGAGAGCGGATGGGGAACGAAGCTTTTCGTGTGGTTCAAACGATGAAAGGAGCTACGATGCGAACCATGGATTTTTTGAGCCGTTGGATACGGTCTGACGAGCCTGTTCAGACGATGGTGCAGTCGTGACGTGGCGGAATTATTTCCGGCTGCTTGCGGAAGACAAATTGTATTCAAGCCCCTGGACCTGGCTTTGGAAACCTCTTCTAAAAATTGCGTCCTGGTTCTATGGATTTGGATTTCGTTTACATCAGGGAAGCTACAGCATTGGAATTTTCAAGCGCCGCGCTTTTGACCGACCTGTCATCAGTGTAGGAAACGTTGCGTGGGGCGGTACGGGAAAGACACCGTTGGTGGAATATGTGTCGCGTTTCTATCTGGGGCGCAGAAAAGTTCCGCTCATTCTGGCTCGCGGCTATGGTTCGGATGAAAGTAAAGAGTTGGCACAGAAGCTTCCGGATGCGCAGTTCGGATTTGGAAAAAACCGTCTTGAGGCGGGGCGAAAAACGTTGGCCGCACATCCAGCGGATGTCATTATTTTAGACGACGGTTTCCAACATTGGCCGATCAAGCGGGATTTGGAAGTTGTCGTCATTAATACGCTGAACCCATTCGGTAATGGTTCTTTGGTCCCGCGCGGAATCTTAAGGGAGCCGCTCACATGTTTGCAGCGTGCTTCATTGCTGATCTTGAACGACGTGAATTTAGTGGCACGCCAAGAAGTTGAGGCGCTGAAAAGCAAGATTCGCCAGATCGCTCCACAGATCGATTTTGTCGAAGCCTATCATGAGCCGCTTTATTTTTACCGTCCTCATTCCGGCGAACGGATTTATTTCGACCGCATGGAAGGCAGGCGCGTGACAACCTTTTCAGGAATCGGCACCCCACGCTCCTTTCAGATTACGTTAAATCGTTTAGACATCAAAGTGATACGGAACTTTGAATTCTCGGATCATCATTTCTTTACGGAACAGGAGTTAAAAGAGATCCGAGAGACCAAGGAGCTTAGCGAATCTGAAGAGGTGGTGACCACGGAGAAAGATTACTTTCGGTGCGAAGACAAGATCAAGATCATACTGAGACCGCTGATCTTAAAAGTTCGGTTGGTTGTGTCATCAAGAGAAGCCCTGCTTCATGAACACTTGGAACGTTTGATTGCAGGTGGATTAGAAATGGAACGTAGGGACGCTGTCTCTATGCCCAGCGCCGGCGCGGAAAAACACGCTCCATCATCGGGTGAGTAAACGGTGTCAATCGTTAAAACGTCTCGAAGATGAAGCTGCTAGAAGCAGTTACTGTCACAGTTCTTCGTAGCTTGAGTCGGTTGGTTCAAGCGATGCCCCTCGAGACGGCCCTCGCGTGTGGCCACGCCGCAGCTCAGGTGATCGCGAGAATACATCCAAGACGCCGCATCGCATACGTCAATTTAAAAGCGGCATTTGGAAACCGCTATTCTGCAAAAGAACGCAAGGTGTTGGTTCAAAAGAACATCGCTCATCTATCACAAAACGCCGTCGAGATGCTTCGATTCTCCAAAATGGATCTTGACTATTATCGAACGTACATCACCTTCGTGAACCGTGAGCGGTATGAACAAGCGATTCGCGATGAGAAGGGCGCGGTCTTGATGACGGCCCATTTTGGGAACTGGGAGCTCACGCAAATTGTTTCTTGCGTCCTTGGGAAGCCGCTCTACGTGCTTGCGAGACAGCAGAAGCACGCACAACTGGATGATTTCTTAAACGAGCTGCGTTCGGCCCACGGCTCGGTCGCCATACCAAAAGGGAACCGGGTTCGGGACCTCGTCCGCGTGCTTCGTGCGAACGGTGTGATTGGCGCTTTAGGAGACCTTTCTGGCGGCCGGGATGGCGCGAGGGTCCGTTTTTTTGGCCGCAGGACAACAGCCCCTTCAGGTATTTTCTGGATCGCGCAACAGACTGGTTCCTTGATCTTCCCTTGTTTCATGGTTCGAGAAAACGGCGCTCATCACCGACTCTTTGTTGAGGAACCTTTCGGTTTAGCTTCTTCCGGTGATGAGGAGCGCGATGTTCACGAGAGCCTTCGGAATTATTACCGGTTGCTCGAAACGTGGATTCTGCGGCATCCGGACCAGTGGTTCTGGCTCTACAAGCGTTGGAAATATTGTTTTACGAAGCGCATCCTCATCCTTCGCGACGATCGGCCCGGCCATCAAAACCAAGTAGAAGCGATCGTGCGCGAATTTGAAGAGCTGCGTGCTCGTTTGTCCGAGGACTATGAATTCGAGTTTCAGCGTGTTGATATCAAGTTCAAAAGTGCTTGGCATCGGAGACTTTTTTTTATCGTTGCTCTTTTCTTTTTACCCTTTGCTCAGTCCCGCCTTCACATTTTGAGTTTTTTTCTCGAACCCGAGTGTGCTCGAATTTTACGGGACGCGCATGCAGACCTGATTCTTTCCGCGGGATCGAGTCTGGCGCCATTAAATCTCGTGCTCAAGCGCGAAAATCTTGCTCGCTCGATCGCTGTCATGAAACCTCCTTTTCCGTACGGGCCTCGAGGGTTTGACCTTTCGATTATTCCAGCTCATGACCGGTGGTTTCCGAGTTGTGGCCGCGTTGTTCGCACGGTGGTGTCTCCGAGCCGCGTCAATGATGAACTGCTTCAAAAATCTGGTGAGGCATTAAAACAGGCAATTAAGCTTAAAGCAGGTGATGTTTTGCGCATGAGCGTTTTTATTGGGGGGAGTACAGGAGGGTATCGTTTTGAAGCCGCTCAATTTCGAAAATGGTTGGGCGAACTGAAGTCGTGCAGCAAAGAAGCAGGCTATGATCTGCTCGTAACGACATCACGGCGGACTGATCCTGAAATGAGCGCGATAATCAAAGGCGAGTTAGCTCAATATCCTTCATGCAAGCTTTTGGTGATTGCCACTGAATCCAATTTGGATCATGTTGTATACGGAATGTTGGCGTTATCAGAGGTGGCCGTCGTCACCGAAGACAGTGTTTCGATGATCTCCGACGCTGTGCGTGCGGGAAAGCGCATTTTGGTGCTGCAGTTAGGAAATGGTAAGTTATCGAGAAAGCATAAGCGTTTTCAAGAAACGTTGGCATCTCAGGGCTTAGTCAACGTGGCCAATGTTTCAAATTTCCGCACGCAGCTCGAAGCGGTCTATAGTGCCAAAATCGAAAATGTCACACGTCACGAGTCAAAGCATATTCAGGAATCACTGCGGAGCTTGCTATGAGAATTGCGCAGATTTTGCCTGAGCTCAACGTCGGCGGCGTTGAGACGGGCACGGTCGATTTGGCGAAGGCACTTAAAAAACGAGGTCACGAGCCGTTTGTAATTTCAAATGGCGGAACCTTAGTGGATGAATTGGTCAAAGCGGGCATTCCTCATCTTCAGCTTCCGGTTCACCGAAAGTCGATTGTCTCACTTCGCCTCGTTCGAGAAATTGTCACGTTTATCGAGCGTGAGCGAATTGACGTGATTCACGCACGAAGCCGCGTTCCGGCTTGGCTTGCTTATCTGTCGGTCAGGAGGACCGACTGCGACTTTGTGACGACGTGCCACGGTTACTACTCGAAGCACTTCTTGAGTCGAGTCATGGGATGGGGAAAACGAGTGATTGTGATTTCTCACTCGATCGGGCGCAGGATGATCGACGATTTCGGCGTATCGCCGGGGCGGGTGAGGTTGATCCACCGCGGTGTTGACCTGAGCCAGTACCGATTCTCGCCTGACAAGTATGATCGGCCGCGTTCCGGGCCTTTTAAGATTATGAATGTGGGACGGATCACGCCGATCAAAGGTCATGGAGTATTCGTTCGGGCGGTTCATTTGCTCAGTAAGCGCCTTCAGAGTATTGAAGTTTCCATTGTCGGAGGTCCGGATCGGGGCAAAGAATCCTATCTGCAAGATTTGAAGACCATGGTCACTCGTCTTGGACTGGATTCGCACGTCAAATTTCTTGGTGTCCGGAAAGATGTCCCGGAACTCATCCGAGAAGCAGATCTTTTGGTACTCGCATCGACGATTCCGGAAGCTTTTGGCCGTGTCCTGATTGAAGCAGGAGCCGTTGGTACGGCTTGCATGGCGTCACGGATCGGCGGGATTTTAGACATTATCGATGAGGAGGAAAACGGTCTTTTATTTTCGCCGGAAAACTTTGAAGAAATGGCGATCACCATGGAACGCCTCCTCAAGGATCGTATGCTCGCGAAACGATTGGCTTTGAGGCTCCGCGCCAAAGTTGAGCGTGAGTTCACGCTTGAAAAGATGGTGGATAAAACGTGTCAGGTGTATGAAGAGGTCAGGCGCGAAAAAAAAGTTCTCATTACCAAATTAGGTGCCATGGGAGATTTGATTCTTGCGGTGCCCAGTTTTCGGATGATTCGACAACGAATTCCACATGCCTATATTGCCCTCCTCGTCGATTCGAAACTAATGCCTTTGATTCAGAAATGCCCTTATGTGGATGAATTCATCGCCTATGATCGCTCTCGAACCTCCTCGAGTTGGAAGAGAATTTCGATGACCGGGAAATGGCTGCGTGGTCGGAGCTTTGACTTGTGTATTGACCTGCAAAATACCTGGAGGACACACGTTCTTGCTTTCCTAGCACGCATTCCAAAACGTTACGGCTACCGTCGTGGTATGGCAGGGTTTTTACTAACCCATCCGGTCGTGTATTGGGATCATCAGCTCGGTCCTGTTGCCCATCAATTTCAAGTCTTGAAGCGGGTGGGGATCACGCACATGGATGACCGCATGGAGCTGTGGCTGGAACCGCAGGCGGACAGAGAAATCACGGAGCGCTTTGAGCGAGCCGGTGTTTTGCACTCGAAGCATCTCGTTGGTTTCGTCTTGGGGGCAAGTCGGCGTTGGCCAACCAAACAGTGGCCGGTCGACTATTTTTTGGAATTGTCGAGACGGCTGATCCGCCGATTCGAATGCCACATCGTTTTAATCGGAACGGTTGAGGATCAAAAGCTTGCCGAAGTTTTCTCCGGAGCACGATCGAATCATGTGCTTAACGAAACAGGCAACACAACGGAGATGCAGCTCGTCAGTTTGATTAAGCGGCTTGATGTCCTGGTGACGGGCGATACCGCTCCCCTTCATGTCGCAAGTGCTGTCGGCACCAAGACCGTTGCCTTATTTGGTCCTACGGACCCCAAGCGTCATATGCCTTCCGGGAATGGCCACGTTGCTTTGGTGAAGCGGATCCCATGTCAACCGTGTTACCGCGGGACATGTAAAAATAAGGTACAACTACAGTGCCTTCGCGAAATCACCGTGGATGAAGTTTTCCATGTAGTGACCCAGCATCTTCGTGAGCCGATCCGTCAGAAGTGAAATAGGAGAAGGTGCCTGGGGCCTTCTGTTGTGTGGTACAATGATTCGCTCGTTAAAAGGAGGTGAGCGGTCTGACCACGGCAGTCGAGACAGAAAAAGCCTACGTTTTGATCATCGATGACGACCCTCTTCTCACGAAAACCTTAAAAAAGGTGCTGGGAAGGGAAGGGTATTTTGTGGATACGGCTTCAAACGGTGAGGAGGGGATCAGGAAAGCAAAGAGCGGGTTTTTTCACTTGGTTCTCTGTGACATCCGGATGCCGGGTTTGGACGGTCTCATGACGATCCAGCACATCAAGGATTTCCAGAAAAAAGCCGGCGTTGGGAAGTCTGGATTTATCGTCATCACCGCCTATGACAGTGATGAAAATAGGCAGAATGCCTTCCAACTGGGCGTGACTGATTTCCTCGTGAAGCCTTTTGACCTAGACAAGTTTCTTGGAGTCATAGAGCACAATGCGTCGCCGCTGGCACAAGAAACGCCGATTGAGGAAGTCCAGAAACTGAATCAAAGACTGAAGAGGCTTCTTTCCGCCCTCCCTCATTATGATCAGCCGAAACCAAACCCTAGAACGTAGGGGCGGCGCGCGGGGGCCTTGCGCGGCCGCCTTTTTTGTGGTGGCAGCCCGCCCATCGGCCTTTTTAGAGGGCGTTTTAACGTGCCCCTCATCCGTACAGAAATGCGGAATTTAGACGATTTATTTGGAAGGACATTTTGCCAGGAGAAAAACGGCTATGGTTGCTAAAAGCAGGAAGAAGGAGGACGGATCAAAGGTCGGGATCAGGCTCGAAAAACGTCCAAAGATTCTGCGCCAGTATGAACGCGGGCGGCCGATACGCAAGCACGTCCGCGCTCTGTTTTGCCTCATGTCAGAGTACATCAAGAGAAAAAACGTGTTTGTGTTCTCTGACAATATCTCGACGGGAGGTGTGTTTTTGGAAACATTTGATCCTTTACCGCCCGGCACTAAGGTCACCCTGCGTTTCCCGTTGAAAAGCGCGCTCCGGCCCATTCAAATTCGGGGTAAGGTTGTTTGGAATCGCGGAGAAATTCAGGAGCGCAGGCTCGGAAACAAGGCGGCCGGCATGGCGGTCGAATTCCAGTCTTTGAAGAGGCGCGACATGAAGTTTTTGAAGGAATTTCTTGACCACACGATGAGCTACGGATGGTTCCTCGAATAAAAAAGACGAAAGTAGATCTGCCGAAAGAGGGCTTAATCGACTGGGCGAGCCTTCAGTGTGAAGATTACACACTCGCCGATTTCGTCGAAGTTTATAGCACCGATCTATTTGAGAAAGCTCGGGGTGTCAGCGCTTTTGTCAGGGACTACTATGAAAAAAGGTACTACACCTATTGCCGCATTTTAATGGGTCCTGCCAAGAATCGTTCCTTGATCTTCGACCGATTCACACAACAGCCAAAAGAGATGATCATGATGGGGTCGAACAACTTTTTAGGGCTCTCTTATCATCCCGAGGTGATCAAAGCGGGCCAGCAGGCATTAGAGAAGTATGGTTCCGGAACGGGTAGTTATCTGCTCAACGGCTGTTTTGATGTTCAGCGACAGCTCGAGGAAAAACTGGCGGATATGAAGGGAACAGAAGCGTGTATTTTATTTTCCTCCGGATACGCTGCAAATATGGGAACGATTTCGGCACTTGTCAGACGCCATGACGTGGCGATTAATGACCGGCTCAATCATGCGAGTATCATTGATGGGTGCCAGCTGGCGCGGTGCGGCGTGGAAATTTTCCGGCATAATGATGTCCAGAACTTAGAAGAAATTTTGCAAGGAAGCAAAGGGAAATACGATGGGAAATTAGTGATTGTCGAAGGTGTTTACAGCATGGCGGGGGATTTGTCTCCCCTTCCTCAGATTTTAAGTTTGGCAAAGAAACACCACGCTCGATTGATGGTGGACGACGCCTACGGGACCGGCATCTTTGGCGCGAATGGTCATGGGTCCATTGAACATCATGGTCTAAAAGGCAAAATCGATATTGTTATGGCGACATTCAATAAAGCGTTAGGAAGCGTTGGGGGCTGCATCTGTGCCTCGAAACACGTGGTGACGTATATTCGTTTTTTTGCGCGTTCCTCATTTTTTTCAGCGTCACCGTCTCCGGTGAATTGCGCGGTGGTTTTGAAGGCGATTGACATTATAGAACGCGAGCCCGAGTGGCGGGAGCGTCTTTGGAAAAATCGAGATTACTTTGTTCGTGCGCTTCGATCGTTAGGATTTCATTTAGGGGATACGGGTTCGCCGATCGTTTCATGGATCATTGGCGATGACGACGCACTGCGCAAAATGAGTAAGGAGATTCATGA